>Ga0066652_100000011_pt1 | contig 242757 bp, 212 predicted proteins | sample GraSoiAngelo_101_FD_71413 | JGI IMG/M metagenome (GOLD analysis project Ga0066652, IMG submission 71413) | Grasslands soil microbial communities from the Angelo Coastal Reserve, California, USA - 14_0903_02_30cm | ecosystem: Environmental > Terrestrial > Soil > Grasslands | place: USA... | reverse complement strand
CACCTCAACATCGAGGTCCGATCACCTCAATTTGAGGTCCGACCACCTCAATTTGAGGTCCGACCACCTCAACATCGAGGTCCGCGCATCTCAATTTGAGGTCCGTTCACCTCAAGATCGAGGTCCGAACATCTCAATTTGAGGTCCGAACACCTCAACATTGAGGTCCGAGCGCCTCAATTTGAGGTCCGACCACCTCAACATCGAGGTCCGAGCACCTCAATTTGAGGTCCGATCACGCGCATCGTTCTTCTGCCATCTGCCATCTCATTTGAGGCTCTCCAAATACGCGACCAGCGCAGTAACGTTCCGCCCACTACTGTCGCGCCGCATGGTGGAGCGGCGGCCGCTCTCGGCCGCCGGTTTCTCGCGAGAGGTCGGCGGCCGAAGCGGCCGCCGCTCCACTGTTGTTCGCCCTCACCAGATCTTGCACTCCTTCTTGTTCACCATCGGCGCGTCGTCGCCGCAGTTGAATGCTTTCTGAAACTGCGGAAGGTTCGTGACGACGCCGTTGATGCGGTACTTCGGCGGCGAGTGCGGGTCGGTGATCGCGTTCGCACGCAGGTCCTCGGGGCGTGTGTTGCTGCACGCCCACTGCGCGAGTCCGATGAAGAAGCGCTGGTCGGGCGTGAAGCCGTCGATCGGCTTCAGGTCCTCGTCGGCCGTCGCTTCCTTCCATGCGATGTACGCGAGGAGTGTTCCGCCGATGTCGGCGATGTCTTCGCCGGCCGTGAGCTTCGAGTTGATCTTGATGTCGTCGATGACCGTGTAATTGCCGTATTGATCGCGCACGCAGTTCGCGCGCTCTTCGAACGCCTTGGCATCTTCCGGCGTCCACCAGTCCTTCAGATTTCCCTTCGCGTCGAACTGCCGTCCCTCGTCGTCGAACGCGTGCGTGAGCTCGTGTCCGATCGTCGAGCCGGTGTTGCCGTAGTTCGGCGCGTCGTCCAGCTTCGGGTCGTACAACGGCGGCTGCAGCACGCCGGCCGGGAAGTTGATGTCGTTCATCTGCGGACTGTAGTACGCGTTGACGGTCGGCGGCGTCATGCCCCACTCGCCGCGGTCGACCGGCTTGCCGATCTTGCCGAGGTCGCGCTTCGACTCGAACAGCGTCGCGCGGATTGCGTTGCCGTAGAAATCGTTGCGCTTGATCTGGAGTCCGCCGTAATCGCGCCAGCGATCGGGATAGCCGACTTTGTTGACGATCGCATGCAGCTTCTCGAGCGCGCGGCCCTTCGTCTCCGCGCTCATCCAGTCGAGAGTCTTGATCTCGTTCTCCATCGCCTTTTCGACGAGGCGCGTCATCTCGACGGTCTTCTTCTTCGTGTCGGCCGTGAACGTGCGGCGGACGAATTCCTGTCCGAGGGCTTCGCCGAGGTCGCGGTCGACGTAGCGGACGCACTGCTTCCAGCGCGGCGTCATCGCCGTCACGCCGCGCAGCGTCTTGCGATAGAAGTTGAAGTCTTCCTGCACGAACTTGGACGAGAGGTAAGGCGCGCGCGCGTGCACGGCGTGCCAGCGCAGGTACGCTTTCCACTGCGGAAGCGGAACGGACGTGACCTCGTGCTCGACGGCTTCGAAAAACTTCGGCTGGGTGACGTTGATCATGTCCGTCTTGGGCAGGCCCGACTTCGTGAGATACGCGGACCAGTCGAACGACGGCGTAATTTTCTGCAAGTCCGCCACTTTCATCTTGTGGTAGATGTTGTACGGATCGCGGCGCTCGACGCGCGTCAGCGACGCGCTCGCGAGTGCCGTCTCGATCGCCATCACGCTCTGCGCGTCCTGCTTCGCCTGGTCCGCCGATTCGCCGGTCAGCTGCAGCATGTTCGCGACGTGCGCGACGTACTTGTTGCGGATCTCCTGCGACTTCGCGTCCGTCTTCGTGTAGTAGTCGCGGTCCGGGAGGCCGAGGCCGCCCGCGCCCGCTTCGGCGATCACCTGCGTCGCGTCGCCGAAGTCCTGATCCGATCCGAAGCCGAAGATCCATCCGCTGCCGAACGTGCGCGGATGCTCGCTCGCGAGGAACGTCGCGAGCTGCTTCGCGTTTCCGATCGCCGCGATCTCATCGAGCAGCGGCTTGAGAGGCTTCGCGCCAACCTGCTCGATCGCTCCTTCGTCCATGCACGCGGCGAAGTAATCGCCGATCTCTTTCTGCACGGCGGTGCGCTTCGCGTTCGGATTGGAGGCCTCTTCGAGGATGCCCCACAAAAACTGCGCGTTCTCGTTCGTGGTCTTGCCGTAGACGCTCCAGCGCGACTGGTCGGGCGGAATCGGATTGTTGACCATCCAACTGCCGCACGAGTACTGATAGAAGTCGACGCACGGATCGACGCCTTTGTCCATCGACGGGACGTCGAGGCTCGGCGTGTAGGGAAGCTGCTTGAGCGGCCGCTCCGGCGACGCGGCGACGAGGACGAACAACGAGAGGACGATGACGAGTCTGCGCATAGGCGGATTCTATGAGCGCGACCGCCCGGCAGCGTCACGTTTTCGATAAAACCCGCCGCGCGCTGTGATCAGCCGACGACGATGTTGTGCGTCTCGACGACTTCCGGCTGACCCGGATCGACGCCCAGGTCCTGCAGGATCGGCAGCAGCGTCCCGCCGAACTGCTCGAAGGATGCCGGCGAGTCCCACACGTCGAACACGCGCAGGCGGTCCGCGCTGCCGTAGCACGCGTGATACAGCCGTCCCGCCGGCGCCGACGCGCCCGCGGAGTCGAGCCGCTTCATGATCTCGTCGTACTTGGTCGAGGACATCGGCGTGTCGGGGTTGAAGTGAAAGATGTAAGCCATATGCTCTCCTCAGACGCATCTACGCGCGCGGCCGGTTCTCGGATGTGTCGATTGCCCGCTCCCGCGCCCGCCCTGCTCCCGCCCGCTCCCGCGCCCGGGGTGGGGAGCGTCAGCGACCCAACCGTGTTTACGCGCTGACGCGCCCCCGCCCCGGGCACGGAAGCGGGCACGGGAGCGGGCACGGGCGACGGGGCCTCGATAAATCGAGTTGCGCCACAGCGTACTGATCGGCGATCATCTCCGCGGTCCGATGAAATTCCTGCGCGGCATCGCCCTGCCGATCCTCATCCTCGCGCTCGCCGCATGCGGTACGCATTCGGATCACGACGAGCTCGGGGCTGCTCGCAAGCGGCTTCGCCCCGTGCCGTGCGACGGCGGCCCCGCGGTCGCCGCGGTGTCCGGCGTGTACAGCAATCAATACGAGGTCTATGTCGGCGACTGGGTCGTGGTCTCGGTCTGCCACGTCGATCAGCTGCTCCAGTCCGCGGATGCCGCGCAGAAACCGGTCACGCTCTTCGCCGAGGGCGTCGACACCGGCAACGAGTTGATGGGCGTCGATGCGCAGTCCGGCGTGCTGACGTTCGCCCTCGAGCGCAACGACAAAAACCGCAACTTCTGGCGGCCGTTTCTCTACGACCCGCTGTTCGATCCCGAAGTGGACATGCACATCAGCGTCGGCCTCAAAGGCGAACGGCCGCTGCCGCGCGTCCCCAACGCGAACATGATCTTGCACGTGCGCAAGATGTACGTCGACTGGACGACCAGCATCTTCCTCATCGGCCTGCTCATCTTCACGATCGTTCTCTTCTACGCCGCCGCGAAGACCGCCATGCTCCGGACCGGTCCCGCCGTCGACGGCGTCCCCCAGCCCTACAGCCTCGGCCGCACGCAAATGGCGTGGTGGTTCTTCCTCGTCGTCCTCAGCTACACCTACATCTGGCTCTGTCTCGGCGACCGCGACACCATTCCGACGTCCGTCCTGGGATTGATGGGCATCAGCTCCGCCACCGCCCTCGCCGCCATGTTCATCACCCCGAAGAACGCGGCGCCGCGAAAGACCGAAGGCTTCTGGCGCGACCTCGTTGCCGACGACCAGGGCACCATCGCGCTCGACCGCCTGCAAATCGTCGTGTGGACCCTGATCCTCAGCGGCATCTTCCTCACTTCCGTGATCTGGGAACTGACGATGCCCGAGTTCAGCGCGACGCTCCTCGCACTCATGGGCATCAGCTCAGGAACGTACATCGGATTCCAGTTTCCGCAAGCCAAGAGCGCGGCCCCTTCGTAACCGCCTGTGGAGTGGTGCGCGCCTCTGGCGCGTCTTCCACCCTCCCAAAAGCGCGCCGGAGGCGCGCACCACTCCGAGCCCGAGCCCGCGCCCGCTTCCGCGCCCGGGGTGGGCGGGCTTCTCGTTTGCTCGCCCCACCCCGGGCTCGGGCTCGGGCTCGGGATAAACTAACGCCATGCAGAAAGTTCGCGTTGGCGTTCTCGGCTCCGGTGATGTCGGCAAGGTGCTCGCGGCTGGCTTCGCGAGTCTCGGTCACGAAGTAACGATCGGATCGCGCGATCCGGGCAAGTTGCAGGAGTGGGCGTCGGCCAGTGCGCGCGTGAGCGCGGGCACGTTCGCCGACGCGGCGACGTTCGGCGACATCCTCGTCCTCGCGACGCTCGGCACCGGAACGCTCGACGCGATCAGGCTCGCCGGCGTCGATGCGTTCGACGGCAAGGTCGTGATCGACGCGACGAATCCGCTCGACTTCAGCAAGGGGATGCCGCCGACGCTGTACGTCGGCACGACCGACTCGCTCGGCGAGCAGGTGCAGCGTCTCATCCCGAAGGCGCGCGTGGTGAAGGCGTTCAACACCGTCGGCAACGCGCACATGATCCATCCGCAATTTCCGGGTGGACCGCCGGACATGTTCCTCTGCGGCAATGACGCCGAAGGAAAGAAGATCGTGTCGCAGATTTGCGAGGCGTTCGGGTGGGGCGTGGCCGACATCGGCGGAATCGAAAGCTCCCGCTACCTCGAGCCGATGTGCATGACCTGGGTTTTGTACGGCGTCCTGAGCTCGTCGTGGGGCCACGCGTTCAAGCTGCTCAGAAAGTAGGTTACGCAGTTACGCGGTCGCGCGGCAAAACACTGCGTAACCGCGCAACCGAGCGACTGCGCAACGGCCAGAACCCCCATCCCGCAACCATCTCGTAACAGCGGCCGGGGCAACAAACTTGCAGCCGGAGGCCGATCGGTGTTCATCTAGAGCCGAGGTGCCTGATGCGAATTGCCGTTCGTCTCGCTGTTTTGTCTCTCCTCATCACTCTCCTCACCGTTCCCGCAAGCGCCCAATACTTCGGCCGCAATAAAGTCCAGTGGGAGAATTTCCACTTCAAGGTCCTGCAGACCGAACACTTCGATCTCTACTACTACGATCAGGAAGCGGACGTCGTGAACGACGTCGGGCGCATGGCCGAGCGGTGGTACGCGCGCCTCTCGCGCGTGTTCAACCATTCGTTCAAGAAGAAGCCGATCGTCCTCTACGCGAACGCCGCCGACTTCCATCAGACGACGACCACCGGCGGGCTGATCGGTGAAGGGACGGGCGGATTCACCGACGCGTTCATGAATCGCGTCGTCCTGCCGCTCACCGGTGACTATTCGCAAAACGATCACGTCCTCGGACACGAGATCGTTCACGTCTTCCAGTACGACATCGCGTCGCAGTCGAACAACAACCGCCGCCGCTTCGCGCTCGAGCAGATGCCGCTGTGGCTCGTCGAGGGAATGGCCGAGTACTTCTCGAAGGGCCGCGTCGATCCGCTGACGTCGATGTGGATCCGCGACGCGACGATCCACAACCGCATGCCCGATCTGAAGCAGCTGACGCGCGACTCGCGTTACTTCCCGTATCGCTACGGACAGGCGCTGATGGCGTACATCGGCGCGCGCTTCGGCGACGAAGCGGTCGTGCGCTACTTCCTCGCGGCGGGTGTCGTCGGCATCGAAGAAGCCTTCGAACGCTCGGTCGGCATCTCGGCGAAACAGCTCTTCTCCGACTGGGCCGCGTCGTCGAAAGAGTTGTACGACCCGGTCGTGTCGGCGCGCCGCGAGACCGCGCTCGCGAGTCCGCTGATCGGACGGAAGCCGGCGCTTCCGCCGCCGGACGAAGAAGGAAAGAAGAAGAACCGCCGCCGCGGATCGTCGGAGTTGAACGTCGGACCGGCGCTCAGTCCTGATGGACGCTATCTGGCGTTCCTCTCCGCGCGCGAGCTCTTCTCGATCGATCTCTATCTCGCCGACGCGTCGACCGGAAAAATCATTCGCAAGCTCGTGTCGTCCGATCGCGATCCGCACTTCGAGTCGCTGCGCTTCATCGAGTCCGCCGGCGCGTGGTCGCCGGACTCCCGGCACCTCGCATTCATCACCTTCTCGAAAGGCGACAACTATCTCTCGACCGTAGACGTCGACAGCCGCCACATCGAACACCAGAAAGTGCCCGGGCTCGAGGCGATCAACAACGTCGCCTGGTCGCCGGACGGACGCCGCATCGCGATCTCCGGTCAGACGACCGGCGTCAGCGATTTGTTCGTGTATGACCTCGACTCGAAGCAGGTGACGCGGCTGACGAGCGACGAGTACGCGGACCTGCAGCCGGCGTGGTCGCCGGATGGACGGACGATCGCATTCGTCACCGATCGCGGCGAGGGATCGGTTCCCGAACAGCTTCGCTTCGCCGACATGCGCCTCGCGACGATCGACGTCGACACCAAGCAGATCCATCTCATCGAAGGATTCAAGGGCGCGCGGCACATCAACCCGCAGTACGCGCCCGACGGACGCTCGATCTACTTCATTGGCAATCCCGAAGGAATCCCCGACATCTATCGCGTGAACGTCGCCGACGGATCGATCGCGCGCATCACCTCGGTGATGACGGGCGTCGCCGGCATCACCGATCTGTCGCCCGCGATGACCGTCGCGTCGCGCACCGGCAACATCGCGTTCTCGCTGTTCGAGGACGACAACTACAACATCTATTCACTCCCCGCGAACCCGGCGGGAAGCGCGCCGAACGTGACGGCGCCGTCGAGTGACACCGCGGTCGCGCGCGCGGCTTTGTTGCCGCCGTTGCGCGGCACGGGCTCCGAGATCACCGGCTATCTCATGCGTCCCGAAGAAGGACTGCCGCCCGCGTCGACGCAATTCGCGGAGCGCGGATACAGGCCCGATCTCCACCTCTCGTACCTCGGACCTCCGACGCTCGGCGTCGGCGTCAGCGAATTCGGCTCCGGGGCGAGTGGCAGCGTCACCGCGTTCTTCTCCGACATCCTCGGGCAGCACAACGTCGGCGTCACGTTCCAAGGCGGCGGAGGTGGCGGATACGGCGGTTCGAATCTCGCCGAGCAGCTCGGCGGCGAAGTGTTTTATCTCAATCAGACCAGCCGTCTGAATTGGGGCGCCGACCTCACGCACATTCCGTACGTCTACGCGACGGCGTCGTTCGCACGCGGGCCGGTCGACGTCGGCAACGGACAAATCGTCACCGCCGATCTCTATCAGGAGTACCGCGAGGTCCAGCTGATCACCGACGTCACCGGACTCGCGCAGTATCCGTTCAGCACGACGCGGCGCGTCGAAGCCGCCGCCGGCATCGAGCGCTATTCGTACAAGCAGGAGCTCGAGACGTTCGTCGTCATCAACAACGACGTCTTCGATCACACGACCGAGAACCTCGGCTCGTTCAGCGTGAATCTCACCAAGGCATCGAGCGCGTTCGTCGGCGACAGCTCAATCTACGGATTCATCTCGCCGATCAACGGCACGCGCTATCGCTACGAAGTCGAGGCGCTGCGCGGAGACGCCGGCACCGGAGCGGACAGTCACAATCTCAACTTCGAGACCGCGCTCGCCGACTGGCGCAAGTACTTCTTCAAACGGCCGGTCACGCTGGCCGTTCGCGGACTGCATTACGGCCGCTACGGAAGCGGCGCCGAGGACTCGATTCTCACGCCGCTGTACCTCGGGCAGGGATCGCTGGTGCGCGGATACGATCCGTATTCCGTCGATGCGGTCGAGTGTCATCCGGCGGCGGGATCGAGCTCGTGCCCCGTGTTCGATCGCCTCGTCGGATCGAAGATCGCGGCCGCGAGCCTCGAGTTCCGCGCGCCGCTCCTCGGCACGCGCGAGTACGGTTTGATCAACGCGCCGTTCGTCCCGACGGAAATCTTCGCCTTCGCCGACGGCGGCGCCGCGTGGAGCAAGGGCGACAGCGTGAAGTTAAAATGGGCGACGGATACGACGGAGCACGTTCCGGTCTTCAGCGTCGGCGCGGGCCTGCGCATCCTGCTCAGCTACATCCCGATCGAAGTCTACGCGGCGAAACCCTTCCAGCGTCCGGATGAAGGGATCGTGTACGGTTTCAACATCATTCCGGGCTGGTAGTTCCGAGGTGACGGGTGCTGAGTGCCGAGTTAGCTAGAAGCTCGGCTACCCGGCACCCGGCACCACGCCCATGCGATGATCTGGCGCGCATGCAGCACCTCACCCCCTCCGAATTCGAGCACGTCGTCGAAGAGGCGCTCGAGTCGCTGCCGCCGCGGTTCGCGGAGCTCGTGGACAACGTCGTCGTCGTCGTGGAAGAAGAACCGGCGCATGACGATCTCGAATTGCTCGAGCATCCCGACGGCGAGCTCCTCGGCATCTACCGCGGCGTCGCGCGCACGCGCCGCACGCACAACATGCTGCCGATGCTGCCCGACCAGATCGCAATCTTCCGCCGCCCCATCCTGCGCGTGACGCGCAATCGCGCCGAGGCCGTGCAGCAGGTGCGCGAGACCGTGATCCATGAGCTTGGCCACTATTTCGGCCTGCACGATCACGACATGGTTTTTTAGCGCCGGTTTCCTCCACCGGCTCTCCTGTTTCTAACGCGTCATGGGGGAATCGAACATGAAACGCCTACTCACGCTTTTGAGCATCCTCGTGATCGCGCTGGCGTGCGCGAAGAACAAGCAGGAAGAACAGGTGGTCGGCTCAGGCGGAATTGCCGCGGTGGACACGTCCAACGCGCCCGAGTCGCTGCCGCCGGCGGTCTTCGCAAAAACCGGCGGCGCGCTGTACGGCATCGCCAGCGAAGTCCGCGAGCCGGTGGCGCAGTACGCGAAGGTCGAAGAGAACAAGTTCAAGTCGGCGAAGGACGAGCCGGTGACGACGTTCGCGATCGACGTCGACCGCGCGTCGTACGCGAATGTGCGGCGCTTCCTCAACAGCGGCATCGCCCCGCCGCCCGATGCCGTGCGCGTCGAGGAGATGATCAACTACTTTACGTATCACTATCCGCAGCCATCGAGCGACGTGCCGTTCTCGATTACGACCGAGGTCGCGGGCTGTCCGTGGAACACGAACAACCGGCTGCTGCGCATCGGCATCCAGGGACGCAATCTCGACGCCTGGAAGATGGCGCCGAACAATCTCGTGTTTCTCCTCGACGTCTCCGGTTCGATGGAGCCGCCGCAGCGCCTGCCGCTGCTGAAGTCCGCGTTCCGTCTGCTCGCCGAGCAGCTGCGTCCCGAAGATCGCGTTGCGATCGTCGTGTACGCGGGAGCGGCGGGACTCGTGTTGCCTTCGACGTCGGGCGCTGACAAGGAAACAATCCTCGGCGCGATCGATAACCTCGAAGCCGGCGGCTCGACCGCGGGCGGCGCGGGAATCGAGCTCGCGTACGAAACGGCAAGCGAGAATTTTCTGAAGGACGGCAACAACCGCGTGATCCTCGCGACCGACGGCGACTTCAACGTCGGCGTGTCGAGCGTCGAGGAGCTGGAGAAGCTCATCGAGCAGAAGCGAAAATCCGGCATCAACCTCTCGGTCCTCGGCGTCGGCGACGACAACTATCACGACGCGAACCTGGAGACGCTCGCCGACAAAGGCAACGGCAACTACGCGTATCTCGACTCGCTCAAAGAAGCGGAGAAAGTGTTCAAGCACGAGCTGACCGGCACGCTGGTGACGATCGCGAAGGACGTGAAAGTGCAGCTCGAGTTCGATCCGTCGCTCGTCGAGTCGTACCGCCAGATCGGCTACGAGAATCGCGCGCTCGCGAACAAGGACTTCGAGGACGACACGAAAGACGCGGGCGAATTGGGCGCGGGACACTCCGTCACCGCGTTGTACGAGATCACGCCGGCGGCCGGCGCGCACGGGACGATCGCGACCCTGAAGCTGCGCTACAAGGAGCCGAAGGAAGAAGTCAGCAAGTTGATCACCGCGAGCGCGAAGGATGAAGGAACGAGCGCGTACGCGGCGTCGGCCGACATGCAGTTCGCGTCCGCGGTCGCGGAGCTGGGAATGCTGCTGCGCAACTCGCCGCACAAAGGGACAGCGAGCTTCGCGGACGTGATGCAGCTCGCCCGCGTCGCGCATGGCGAAGACCTCGACGGACTGCGCGAAGAATTCGTGCGGCTCGCCGACTCCGCGCGCGCGATGACGGAACATCCCATCGCGGAGAAGTGACGGGGCTATAGGACGTCGTAGGACTGCCAGGACATCCGAGGACGTCCTACGACGTCGTAGAAGTCCTACAGCGTCCTATTCGCTGTTCCGCTCCACGCTATTTGATCGAGATCAATTCGATGTCGAAGACGAGCATCCCCTGCGGCTTCGTCCTATCGTGGGGATACGCGAGCTTCGCCGGAATCCAGAACCGCGTCTTCTCGCCGACCGTCATCAACTGCAATCCCTCGGTCCACCCCTTGATCACTTCGTCGAGCGGAAACTCCGACGGCGTGCCGCGCAGTACCGAGCTGTCGAACATCCGTCCGTTGGTTGTCCATCCGCTGTAATGCACCGCCACCTTGCTGGCGCGCGAAGGATGCTTGTCGCCGCGCCCCGGGCGCAGCACTTTGTATGCGAGTCCTGATGCGGTCGTCGTCGCGTCGGCCGGAGGCGCGGCGACGTCGGGCGGCGTGATCGGGCGCGGGACGATCTCGAGCAGTTCGGTGTCGAAGTACATGCCGAGGTCGATCTTGCCGCCGTTCAGCGGCTGCGGGACCCAAGTGATTCGATGTTCGCCGATGACCATCAGCTTCACCGCCTCCGCCCACCCCGGAACCATCTTCGGCACGGCAAGCAGCAGCGACTGCGCCGGCGAGAGATGCTGGATCAGCGTGCCGTCCGACTTCCAGGCGGTGAAGCGGACGCGCACGAGATCGTCGTCCGTCGGATGCAGGTTGCCGGTGCCGGCGGCGACGCGCTTCGTGATCAAACCGTCGGCGAGCTTCTCCGCATCGGCGGGAGGATGGTTGAGATCGGCCGGCGCTTGCGGCAGCTCGGCGGCAAACAGAGAAAACGCAACAAGGAGAATGAGGGACACGCGGATCATGGTCCGCGCATTGTAGCGAGGGTCGGTGTGGGGCAGGCTTTCCAGCCTGCCTTCCGGGGGGACGGGCTGGAAAGCCTGTCCTACTCCACGATCGCGATCTTCTCGAGCAAGTCGTAGCGCGCCTGCGCGACCGCGTCCTCGACGGACACGCGCAGCAGATACTCGCCGGGCGTGAGGCGGCTGACGTCGACGGTCGTGCCGACGCCGAAGTGTCCGGGCACGCCTTTGAGCGCGACCGGCTGTGCGTCTCCGGCGAGTCCGCGCTTGGTCTTGCCGTTGCCTTCGAGCGTCACGTTCGTCGTCAGCTTCGGCGCGCCGCTCTCGTCGACGCCGGGATTCTGCGCCTCGAAGAAGATCCACAGCTCGTCGTTCTTGTGAAACGTAAGATCGGCTTCCGGCACGACCTTGATGCCGCCGAACGCGAACGGATCGTCGGCGGCCTGCACTTTGTCGAGCGGGAACACTTGCTTCGCCACGAGCAGGCGCGAAACGCCGCGCGTGGCTTTGTCGAGCGTGCGCAGCGACATCGGAACGCTGATCATCGAAGCAGGCTCGCCGTTCACGGCGAAGCCGAACGTCGCGTTGTGATTGCCCGCCTTCAGCGGAAGCGAGCGCTCGTAAAACGCGGTGCCGTCGGCCGCGCGCTGCAGCGTGACCGGCTCTTCCATCGACCAGTTGTCGTCGATCGTTCCGAACAGCGTCGCGTTCGCGACGTCCGCGGGCAGCGCCGCATCGAAGTGCATCGCCACGAAGTAGTAGCCCGACGCGGTGACGAACTCACCATACGTGAGATGCATCGGCGCAGCTTTGTAGTCGTTCGCCTGAAAATCGCGGATCGCTTCGCGCAGCTTCGCGGCCTTCAGCGGCTTCACCGGCGCTTCGTACTTGCGCCGCGAAACCAGCTCGTCCTGCGCGCGCTCCAGCTCGCGCCGCCCGATCGGCTGCCGCTCTGGCGGGGTCTGGGCCTGCGCGACGAGCGGAGACAGCGCGAGAGCGAGCGTCACTGCTGCGCGGATTCGCATCGCGCAGCAGTGTAATCCAGTGGAGCGGCGGCCGCCCCCGGCCGCCGATTTCTCGCGAGAGGCCGGCGGCCGAGGGCGGCCGCCGCTCCACTAATCAATCCCGCGGGACGTGGAACGGCACTTCGTCGTCCGATTTCGTGTCCCATTCGACACGTTCGTCGTCGGGAAGATGCCAGTCGTTGTCGTCGTCGAACCGGTAGTTGCGGATGTCTTCCATGATGTCTCCTTCGTGAGCCTCCGAGCCTCCAAGCCATCAAAACTGTGCCGCCTCGGTCGAGCCCTCGAGTGCCGTCGTCGACGACTCTCCCGCGCTGACGATCTTTGCGACTTCGTCGAAATAGCCGGTGCCGACTTCGCGCTGGTGGCGCGTCGCCGTGTATCCGTTCTCTTCTGCTGCAAACTCGGCCTGCTGCAGGCGCGAGTACGCGGTCATGCCTTCGTCGCGGTATTGCCGCGCGAGCTCGAACATCGAATGGTTGAGCGCGTGGAAGCCGGCCAGCGTGACGAACTGGAACTTGTAGCCCATCGCGCCGAGCTCGCGCTGGAACGACGCGATCTGCTGCGCGTCGAGCTTCTTCGCCCAGTTGAACGATGGCGAGCAGTTGTACGCGAGCAGCTTGCCGGGATATTGCGCGTGCACGCCTTCGGCGAAACGCCGGGCTTCGTCGATGTCCGGCGTCGACGTCTCGCACCACAACACGTCCGCGTACGGCGCGTACGCAACCGCGCGCGCGACCGCGGTCTCCAGTCCGTGGCGCAGGCGATAGAACCCTTCCGGCGTGCGCTCGCCGGTGACGAACTGCTGATCGCGCTCATCGACGTCGCTCGTGAGGAGCGTCGCGCTGCACGCGTCGGTGCGCGCGATGAGCAGCGTGCCGACGCCCATCACGTCCGACGCGAGACGCGCGGAGACGAGCGTGCGGATGAACTGCGACGTGGGAACGAGAACCTTGCCGCCGAGGTGTCCGCACTTTTTCTCGGAGGCGAGTTGATCTTCGAAGTGGACCGCGGCCGCGCCGGCCTCGATCATCAGCTTCATCAGCTCGAACGCGTTCAGCGCGCCGCCGAAGCCGGCTTCCGCGTCGGCGATGATCGGCGCGAACCAGTACGTTCCGCTGCGCCCTTCCATGTGATCGATCTGATCGGCTCGCTGCAGCGCCTGATTGATCCGCTTCACGACCTGCGGCACGGAATTCGAGGGATAGAGACTCTGATCGGGATACATGTGACCGGCGAGGTTCGCATCGGCCGCGACCTGCCAGCCGCTGAGATAAATCGCCTTGAGTCCGGCGCGGACCTGCTGAATCGCCTGATTGCCGGTCAGCGCGCCGAGGGAGTTCACGAACGGCTCGGTGGTGAGGAGCTGCCACAAGCGCTCCGCGCCCATCTCCGCGAGTGTGTACCGGATGTCGATCGAGCCGCGCAGGCGCAGCACGTCATCCGCGCTGTACTCGCGGGTGATGCCTTCCCATCGCGGATTGCGGTCCCAATCCTTCTCGATCGATTTCGGGTCACGCGCCTCTTTCAGTCTGGCCATCGTTTGTTCGCTCCTTGAGTGGTGGAGCGGCGGCCGCTCTCGGCCGCCGGATTCTCGCGAGGGTCGGCGGCCGAAGCGGCCGCCGCTCCACTGGATTCGATTTCAAGTAAGTCTGCGTATGCGGGAATCGTCAGAAAATCGGCGAGCTCGGGATTGAGAATCAGTTCGTCGAAGATCCGCGCCGCGCGATCGACGTGCGGATGAGTACCGATCGACTGCAGCTCTTCATCACGAATGCGCCGATACAGCGACGGCGTCACCAGCTCGCCGGCGTCCGTCTTCGCGCCGTGCTGCACCCATTGCCACAGCTGCGTGCGCGAGATCTCCGCCGTCGCCGCGTCTTCCATGAGGTTGTAGAGCGGCACCGCGCCGCTGCCGCCGAGCCACGCCGCGAGGTATTGGATTCCGACGCTGATGTTGTGGCGGATTCCTTTCTCGCTCACGAAGCCGTCGGGAATCGCGATCAACTCGGCCGGCGTGACATTGACGTCGTCACGCTTGCGATCGATCTGATTCTGTTGCGGCATGTACTCGTCGAACACGCGCTTCGCGACGGCCACGAGCGCGGGATGCGCAACCCACGTGCCGTCGTGTCCCGCGCGCACTTCGCGCAGCTTGTCGGCTTCGACTTTCTTGAATGCGATCTCGTTCGCGGCCGCGTCGTCCTTGATCGGAATCTGCGCGGCCATTCCTCCCATCGCGTGCACACCGCGGCGATGGCAGGTCTGAATCAACAGGTCGACGTACGCGGCGAGGAACGCCTTGTCCATCGTCACCGACGCGCGGTCCGGCATCACGAAGTCGCGCCGCGCTCTGAATTTCTTGATGAAGGAGAAGATGTAGTCCCAGCGTCCGCAGTTGAGACCCGACGAGTGCTCGCGCAGCTCGAAGAGGATCTCGTGCATCTCGAACGCGGCGAGGATCGTCTCGATCAGCACCGTCGCGCGGATCGTTCCGGCCGGAATGCCGAGCTCCTCCTGCGCGCGCACGAAGACGTCGTTCCAGAGACGCGCCTCGAGGTGCGACTCCATCTTCGGCAGGTAAAAGTACGGACCGCTGCCGCGCGCGATCAGCTCTTTCGCGTTGTGAAAGAAGTAGAGCGCGAAGTCGAAGAGGCTCGCGCTGACTGGATGTCCGTCTACGTAGACGTGCTCTTCGACGAGATGCCATCCGCGCGGACGGACGACCAGCGTCGCGGTCTTGTCATTCAACTTGTAGTGCTTCGCACCGCTATCGAACGAGATCGTGCGGCGCACGGCATCGCGCAAGTTGACGTGTCCGTCGATGCAGTTGAACCACGTCGGCGAGTTGGCGTCTTCGAAGTCGGCCATGAAGACGTTCGCGCCGGAGTTGAGGGCATTGATGATCATCTTCCGGTCGACCGGACCGGTGATCTCGACGCGGCGGTCGACGAGGTCATGCGGAGTCGGTGCGACCGTCCATTCGCCCTCGCGAATCGCGCGCGTCTCCGGCCGGAAGTCGGGTTGCTCGCCGGCATCGAGGCGCAGCTTGCGATCCTCGCGCGCGCGCAACAGCTCCTCGCGCCGCGGATTGAACTCCTTGTGCAACATCGCCACGAACGCAAGCGCGTCGTCGGAGAGGATCTCGTCCCACTCCGGCTGCACTTCGCCGCGCACGTCGATGTCGGTATCAATCACGATCGTCATCGTTGTAAAATCCTCGCACGCCGTTTGCCAGATTGGCCTATAAACAGCCTGTACAGTTAGTTACGTTGTGAATGTCCGTAAATGTGAAGCTGTAAATGAGTAAATCGATGTAAATCGGTTACGCGGTTGCGCGGTCGCTCAGTTGCGCGGTCACGCGGCTCCCAACCACCCTCGCAACCGCGGGACCGCGCAACCGAGGAACCACTGCCATGCCACAATCCAAACTCGGCGCCAAAGTGCGCGGGTTTCGCCGCCGCGAGCAGCTCACGCAGGTCCAGCTCGCCGAAAAGCTGCAGATCTCTCCGTCGTATCTCAATCTCATCGAGCACAATCAGCGTCCGCTGCCGGCGCATCTGCTGGTGCGGCTCGCGCAGATCCTCCACGTCGACCTGCAGGCGTTCGCGGACGACAGCCAGGTGCGGCTCGCCGACAGCCTGCAGGAAGTGTTCGCCGATCCGCTCTTCGAGGAGTACGCCGTGACGACGAACGACGTGCGCGAGATGGCGGAGAACGGTGCCGCCTCGCGCGCGGTCATCGCGCTGTTCACGAAATACAAAGAGCAGGTTCAGTCGATGCGCGACCTGTCATCGCAGGTGTATGACGGGCGCGCGTTTCACGGACTCGATCCCGCGCATCTGCCGTCCGAGGAAGCGTCGGACGTGATCCAGGAAAACCTCAATTACTTTCCCGACCTCGAGTCCGCCGCGGAAGACATCACGCGCCGCGCGTCGCTCGATCGCTCCGACATGTATCGCTCGCTCGTCCGCTACCTCGACGCGCGCTACGGCGTTCGCGTCGTGCTCATGCCGGTGGTGCGCGACCGCGGTCTCATCCGCCGCTACGATCCGGAATCGCGCACGCTGTATCTCTCCGAGGTACTCCCGCCGTGGAGCCGGCAATTCCAGGTCGCGCATCAGCTCGGCCTGCTCGACGGCGCGTACGCGATCGATGCCGTGATCGCGCGCTCGCAGAAAAATCTCACGACGCCGGAGTCGGTACGCCTCTGCCGCGTCGCGCTCGCGAACTATTTCGCCGGCGCGCTGCTGATGCCGTACGACGACTTCTTCAAGCTCGCCGTGGACGTGCGCTACGACATCGAGCTGCTGCAGCACCACTACACCGCGAGTTGGGAACAGGTCTGCCATCGACTCACCACGCTGCGCAAGCCGGGCGCGGGCGGCGTGCCGTTTCACTTCGTGCGCGTCGACATCGCCGGCAACATCTCCAAGCGCTTCAGCGGCACGGGAATCCGCTTCGCCCGCTTCTCCGGAAGCTGCCCGCGGTGGGACGTGCACGCCGCGTTTCTCACACCGGGCCGCATCCGCACCCAGCTCTCGCGCATGCCGGACGGCACCGCGTACTTTTGCGTCGCGCGCACCATCCGCAAGACCTACGGCTATTCATCGGGTGACGCGCTGATGGCCGTCGGCATCGGCTGCCCGGTGAACGACGCGCGCAAGATCGTCTACGCCGAGGGCTACGACCTCGACAATCTCGACGCCGCCGTCCCGATCGGCACCACGTGTCGTTTGTGCGAGCGCCTCGACTGCGAACAGCGCGCGTTCCCGCCGCTGCAGTACGGATTGAAAGTGGACGAGAACGTGCGCGGGCGGTCGTTCTACGCGCCGGTGGACATCACGGGCGAGCCCTTGCCGGCGCCGCAGAAAAAACGCACCGCGCGCGGCAAACCCGTCATCTGATCGTTCCACGCATCGCCGCTGCTCACGTCCCGAACCGGTACTGCAGCGCGCGGCGCAGCTCGTCCAGCTCCTGCGACTCGCCGGCGCCGAGCGGCTTCGGGATCTCGATCGGCTTGACGTCGGGATCGGAGAACGAGATCACGCAGTAATCGGCGCCCGGCGGCTCGGTCACATCCTTGATGGCAGCGCCGTCGCGTCCGATCTCCGCCATCGCCTCCCGGGCCATGCGGCGAATGCGGTCTTCGAAGTCGGTCACGCGCTTGTGCACAACAAGAAGCGCGCCACGTCTCTCAGGGAATCGCGAAGAGGAGGACCGCGCCGATCGCGCCGACCATCGCGCCGATGAGCGCGAGCAACAATGCGTGTTTACGTCCGAGATTCTCCGTGACCGGCAGAAACATCGTGCGCAACGGCTTGGCGAGGAACACGAGAAGGATCGAGAACACGAGCCACCACGCGCCGGCGCAGGCCGCGATGTAGCCGGTCTCGATGCGCACGCGCTCGAGCGTCTCCGGCTGCGTGTGCGGCACGCCGTGGACGAACTGGAGGTTGCCGTCGCTGAGGCCGATCGATGCGAGCGCCATCACCGGGGCAACGAGCAGGAGCATCGCGACTCCGAGAAGCATCGTCCAGATCGCGGGAAGCACGAGCCAGCGGCGTGCGCCGAGTGATTCGCCGCGCGCGGTGAGGAGCTCGTGCTCGGCGCGCGCGAGTAGAAACGCGCAGATCAGAAACACGAGTCCGAAGCCGACCGGCAGCAGAAACAATCCGAGCGCAAACGCTCCGAACGTCGTATACGCCAGCCGCCAATCCTCGGGGCCGCTCGACATGCGAGACGCGACGCGCTTCCACCACGGCTGCTCGTCCTCCGGCAGCCAGCGCTCGGGCGGACCGAGTTGCTCGAGCACTTCGTCGAGTCGATCGATGCCGATCGGCGCCGCGGTACTTGCGAGCGCAACATCGACGTGCTCGCGAACGTTCTGCTCCACGTCCGCCGCCTCGACCGCACTCCCGCGCAACGCGCTGCGCATCCGCGTGAGGTACCGCTCGAATCGCGTCTGTGCTTCCGGCGTCATTTCGATCATCGCTTGCGCTCCTTCCGAAGAGCTCCGAGTGCGTTGTGGAGTTGCTCCCAATGCTGGTTCATCCGCCGCAGCTCCTCTCGCCCCCTCGGCGTCAGCCGGTAGTACTTACGTGGCGGGCCGGCGGAAGATTCTTCGATGTAGCTCTCGATGTGCTCCTCGTTCTTCAGACGGCTGAGGATCGGATAGACCGTTCCCTCCGTGATCACGAGGCTGTCGACGTCGCCGAGCCGCCGCACGATGTCGTACCCGTACAGCGGCCCGCCGCTGAGCGTGTTGAGAATCGCCAGCTCCAGAACTCCCTTGCGAACCTGCGTCGTCCAGTTGATGTAGAACTCGGACATATCGTGTGATGCAGTATAGGTCGTGGGCAGGTATCTGTCAATACGATGTACCGGCCGATGAAAAAAGCCTCCGAGCCTCCCGGGCTCCAAGCCTCCGAGAACTTCGTGGAGGCTGGGAGGCCAGGCGGCCTGGAGGCTTAAGCCACGACCGGTTTCGCGCAGAACTCGTTGAACGCGTGCACGAGCTCCGAGGCGATGTCGTGCGCGTGGCGTCCTTCGATGTTCCAGCGCTCGAGCACCTTCACGACCTGGCCGTCCTTGAACAGCGCGATCGCCGGAGACGAGGGACGATAGCCGACGAGGTATTCGCGTGCACGCTGCGTCGCTTCGCGATCGTTGCCGGCAAAGACCGTGATCATCTTGTCCGGCAGCGCGTCGTTCTCGACCGCCATCGCCACCGCGGGGCGAGCCATGCCCGCCGCGCAGCCGCAGACCGAGTTCACGACCAGCAGCACCGTCCCCTTCTTCTCGCCGAGCACGGCATCCACCGCGTCCGGCGTCCTCGTCTCCTGAATTCCGAGTTGCGTCAGCTCTGCGCGCATCGGCGCGACCATCATTTCGTCATACATCATGGTTTCCTCCGCCGCAGTCATCATAGTCCAAGGGTCACGACGGTCGAACCGATGGACGACCGTCGTGCCCGAGGCTCAGCCAATCAGCGCTGCCGGCCGTGCCGGCTCAATGAGCATTCTCGTTGATCTGGATGGACTGCACGACGGAGTTCAACACCGACGCATAACTCGATGCTTCCCGCTCCGGCGTGACGAACACCATGTAAATCAGATGTGCGTCCGGCAACTGGCGCGTCACGACCGTGACCCGCTCGTCCATGCCGGTGTTCGGGTTGCGTCCACGCAGCGACGCCGCCATCGCGGTCCGTCCGTCGAGGTTGAACTGCTGCGCCGAACCGCGGATGACCGCCAGGTGCGGCGAGTTGCGCTGGACCTGCTGCAGAAGATCTTCCGTCGCGCTGCGCAGCGACGTCGATCCCTGTTGCTGCTGCAAGTACGAGCCGTCGGTGTTCCCGAACGGGGCGTAGTGATCGATCATCAGACCGTACACGATCTCCGTGTTGTTGCCGACGTTGCCGATTCCGCCCTGAGGCGCGATCGTGACGCCGCTGTTGTTGCCGCGATAGACCTGCCAGTTGGACGGATAGTTGACGGAGAAGAGTCCGGATGAGTCTCGATAGGTGCGCCACGTGCGCGACGGCGCTTCGACGCTGATCGTTCCGCTCGTCGACGACGTCATCGGCGGATTGCCTTGGCTGGTCGACGCCGTACCCTGCGCGATCTGTCCGAGGGTCGGAGCATTGCCGTAGCGACGCAGGTCGGACTTGATCTCCGCGAGCTGCGCGGTGTTCTGCGTCGGCGTCGCCGGCTCCTTCAACAGCTGCCGCTCTTTCTCGAGGCGCGCGATGCGATCGGGCGGCGCGGGGTGATCCGACAGCCACGACGTCTTCTTCGACTTGTCGACGTTCTCGAGCGTGCGGAAGAAGCTCACCATGTCGGCGGGCGTGTAGCCGCTCGCGGCGAGGATCTGCGCGCCTCGAATGTCCGCCTGCGTCTCGAGATCGCGGCTGTACTTCAGAAACAGCGCGTTGAGTCCGATGCCGCCGACGGTGTTGAGGATCTGCGCGGTATTGCCGCCGATCTTGCCGCCTAACAGTCCGCCGAGGATCTGCAGACCGGCCTGCGCGGCGTAGGCCTTCGAGGCCTGGTGCGTGCCGTGACGCAGCGCGACGTGCGCGATTTCGTGCGCCATGACGCCGGCGACTTCGCCTTCATTGCGCGCGTTGTCGAGGATGCCGCGGTTGACATAGACGTATCCACCCGGCAGCGCGAACGCGTTGATGTCCGATGCGTTCACCACGCGGAAACGATATTGAAACTGCGGTCCGCCGGCGTTCGCGGCGAGCCGCTGGCCGATGCGATTCACGTACGCATCGACGCTGCTGTCGCGCAGGATCGGCAGCTGGCGATCGGCCTCGACGGCCGACTGTTGTCCAATCTGGACGTCGTCCTGCGGACTGAAAAGGTTCCAGCCTGATTTGATCTTCGTCTGCGCGTCCGCGACGCCGGCCGTGAGCGACAACGCCAGCATCAGTACGATCACCGGGCGCGCGAGTAATTGCGCTGATCGGTTCATATCTTTGTCCTCCTGTGGAGCGGCGCCCGCCTCGGGCGCCGGTTATCGGCGGGCCGGGGGCGGCCGCCGCTCCACTTTTGATTGCAGTCGCGGTGCCGCTTTCGGAGCTTGTGGAGCGGCGGCCGCCCTCGGCCGCCGATTCCCCGCGAGAACCCGGCGCCCGAAGCGGGCGCCGCTCCACAAGATCCCGGGGAGTACTCTCTGTGCGCATGAAGCTCTGCCCGCTTTTCGCCGTCCTCCTTTCGCTGCACGTTGTCGCGCAGGAAGCGAAGCCTGCCGTTGCGGGCGCGCAGCTGCCGCCGTGGACGCGCGGCATGCTCGACATTCATCAGACCGTACCAGTCGCACTGATGGATGGCAGATGGCAGATGGCGGATGGCAGATGGCGGCGGATGGCGATGGCGATGGTTCTGCCATCCGCCATCCGCCATCTGCCATCCATCTCAGCGCGTGCCGACCGCGCGGCGTCGCGTAAGCATGCTCGTCAGCGCGCTGAGATCGCGCTTGTCGATCGTGCCGTCCGCGTTCACGTCGCATCCCCACGTGCCGGCGAACGTGCCGTCCTGCGCGCGCAGCATCGGCTCGGGCGCGTCGCCGAGCTCGCCGTTCAACGCGACGATGTCGCGCCAGTCGACGCTGCCGTCGCCGTCGCAGTCGCCGCGCTTCGGAACAATCAGATGTTGAATGTGTGACGTCGACGGAAAGCGAACGGTGCTGAAGTAGACCTCGCCGTTCGGCGCCTGCGTCACGTCGATCACCGCTTCGTCGAAGTCGTCGACAATCGGATACGGATCCGCGATCGGACGCGCAGTGAGATCGGAAAAGTAAAACAGCGAGCGCGCGACGAATGAGCCGGAAAGATAGCCGCGGCGCAGCAGTGGATTCGTGTTCGGCGCGAGGCGCAGCAAACCGGTCGGCGCGACCGTCGCCGGAAAAACATAAACCGGCGGAACGCTGCCGTTGATCTGCGGCTCGTTGCCGACCGTGTCCGGCCATCCGCAATTCGCGCCGTCGCTGATGACGTGCAACTCGTCGCCGGCCGACGGTCCGTTGTCGGTGAAGACGAGTCGATTCAAATCGGGATCCCACGCCACGTCGTACGGATTGCGCACGCCGCGCGCGAACTGTGTCGCGTTGCCGTCGCGATCGATCCGAAAAATCTTTCCGCCGTTCCACTCCGGCTCCTGCGCGAGCACGAACGAGTTGTACTCGCCGATGCCGACGAAGATCGCGCCGTCCGGCCCGATCGTCGGATTGCCGCCGTGATGTTCGGCCGACGCGCCGCGCTCGCGCACCTCGATGTCGCACACGAACGTGTGCAGCAGCGCTTCCGCGCCGCTCGCGAGATCGACCGTCGAGATCACGTCGTCGATCACGCTCTCGCCCGACCACGTCGTGTAATGCACCGCGGCGGTGTGATCGTCGAGGAGCGCCATGCCGAGGAGACCGGCGTTGCCGCCGGAGTGCGTGTTGAGCGAGAGAAGCTTCTGCGGGACGCCGTTGTCGATGCGATAGATCGAGCCGCTCGTCGTCGTGCAATAGATCGTGCCGCGCGAGTCCGCGACGAGCGAGCTGACGACGCCCGGCACGCTCGCAATCGTCTCGACGCGAAACCCCGGAAGCGTCGCCGCGCGCAAAGAAGTGGCGAGATAAAGGAAGGAGAGGGTGAGGAACTTCATCCGAACAGCGGTCTCAAGAAAGATTCGCGCCAGCATAGACGAGTTCGCGATCGCAGATCGCGAGCTCGTCTCCCGCGCCCGTCCCCACTTGCGTTCCCGCGCCCGCGCCCGCGCCCGCTCCCGCGCCCGGGGCGGGCGGTTGAGCGAACCGATCCAAACGCGATTGATATCGCTGCGCGCGCCCCCGCCCCCGCCCCGGGCACGGGAGAGGGCACGGGAGCGGGCACGGGCGCGGGCGCGGGAAAAGCCGGGCGCGGGAGCGGGCACGGGAAAAGCCCGGGCGCGGGATATTTGCTAACCACTTCTTCGTCATTCGTTCACAACGTCGCGTGTCGCATGTTCGTAAGATCAAATGCGAGTGAGAAAAATCGCCATCGTCGGATCCGGCATCGTCGGCTTGATCGCCGCGCATGCGCTGCGCCGCCATCGCTACGACGTCACGCTCTACTCCGATCGCACGCCCGATCAGTGGCTGCACGAGAGCCGTCCCACCGGCACGGCCGCGCGTTTCGAGATGGCGCTTTCGTACGAGCGCGAGCTCGGTCTCAATCATTGGGACGCCGTCGCGCCGCGCGGCGAAGGCGTGTTCCTCACCTTCTGTCCGAAGCTGCACAACCAGCTCATCCGCCTCATCGGACGTTCCGCGCGTCCGTTCCAGGCCGTCGATCTTCGCCTGCAGTGCCATCGATGGATGAACGACTTCGACGGCAGAATCGTGATCGAAAACGTGTCCGTCGCGCGCCTCGACGAGATTGCGCGCGATCACGACCTCACGATCGTCGCCGCCGGACGCGCCGATCTCTGCAAGCTTTTCCCGCGCGACGACGCGCGCAGCACATACACCGAGCCGCAGCGCAAGCTGGCGATGATCATCACCACCGGCGGCGCGATGTCGTTCGATCGCTGTCCGTTCACTCCCGTCAAGTTCGAGTTCCTCGGCACGGACGGCGAGGCGTTCTTCGTCCCGTACTTTCACAAAGATCACGCCCCGGCGTGGAACATCCTCTTCGAGCCGAAGCCCGGCTCGCGCATGGACCGCTTCACCAACGCGAAGAGCGGCGACGAAGCGCTGTCGATCGCGAAGCAGGTCGTGCACGAGCTCTTTCCGTGGGACGAAGAATGGATGCGGCCGATGCGGCTCGCCGATCCCAACGGATGGCTGACCGGCAGCGTGACGCCGGCCGTGCGCAAGCCGGTCGCCACGCTTTCGAGCGGCCGCATCGCGATGTCCCTCGGCGACACCGCGATCTCGTACGACCCGATCGCCGCGCAGGGCGCGAACAGCGGCGTCAAACAGGCGCGCCACGTCGTCGAGCAGATCGTCGCGCGCGGCGGCGAGCCGTTCGACGCGCAATGGATGACGTCGACCTTCGACGCGTACTTCGACGAGCACGCGCGCTTCGCCGCCGACTTCACGAATCTCTTCCTCGAGCCGATTCCGCCGCCGGCGAAGGAACTGCTCATCGCGCAGTTCGGCAGCGACGGCCGCGCGAACAACGACAGCGGACCGCAGCGCATCGCCGACGCCTTCTTCGCGAACTTCAACGACCCGCGCGCGCTGACCGGCGCGCTCCACGACATGCCGCGCATGCGCCAGTTCATCGCGCGGACAACCGACCGGCCGTGGATCGCCAGCGCGATTCGCGGACGCGCCGCCGTGATCCGAAATCAACTATTCTCGCGTTGATGAAAACCGTCGTGATCACCGGCGGCACCGGCTCTCTCGGCACCGTCGTCGTCCCGCGGCTCCAACGCGACTACCACTGCGTGCTCCTCACCCACGCAATGGCCGATCTCAACGACGCGACGAGCGTGAACGAAGCATTCGCGAAAATCGGCGAGATCTACGCACTCGTCCACCTCGTCGGCGGATTCGCAATGGGCAGCGTCGCGGCGACATCGAGCGAAACGTGGTCACAGATGTTGTCGCTCAACCTCACCGGCGCATTCAACGTCACACACGCCGCACTTCCGCACCTCACGCGACCGGGACGCATCATCGCCGTCAGCTCCGTCGCGGCGATCGAAAAACGCGCCGGCGTCGCCGCGTACGTCGTGTCGAAGTCCGCGCTCAACACGCTCGTCGAAGTCATCGCCAAAGAAAATCCCGGCATCTCCGCGACCATCGTCGCCCCCGACACCCTCACCCCCGAATTGCGCGAGCGCGTCGCCGAGACGATCGCGTTTCTGCTCTCCGACGCCGCCGCCAACATCAGCGGCGCGATCCTCCCGCTGCGAGGCGCCAGTTGAACGACACCACGCTCGTCGCAGGACTCCGCGCCGGCGACACCGCCGCCTTCGAAGACCTGCTGCGCCAATACGGCGCGCGCCTCTTGAGACTCGCGCGGCGCATCCTCATGAGCGACGAAGACGCGAACGACGCGCTCCAGGACGCGATGGTCGCGGTCTTCAAATCGGTCGGCAAATTCGAGTCGAATTCGTCGCTCCTCACGTGGCTGCACCGCATCGTCGTCAACGCGTCGCTGATGAAACTGCGATCGAAAAAGCGTCACGAAGAAATCGACATCGAAGACTACCTGCCGCGATTCCAGGAAGACGGCCACCAGGTCGAGCCATCGCGACCCTGGACCGAGTCCGCCGAATCGATGCTCGAGCGCGACGAGCTCCGCGCACAAGTCCGCGCCGCCATCGATCGCCTCCCCGAGACCCACCGCGTCGTCCTCCAACTCCGAGACATCGAAGAAATGAGCACCGAAGAAACCGCCGACATCCTCGGCATCAGCGCGAACGCCGTCAAAATCCGCCTCCACCGCGCGCGGCAGGCACTGCGCGCGCTCCTCGACGAGCACATGAGGCCCGCGACATGATCGTCTGCCGCGAAGTGATCGCGTTCCTCGACGACTACGTCGCAGGCGAGCTCGCCATCGAGCGCCGCGCGATCTTCGACCGCCACCTGTCCCTCTGCGACTCCTGCGTCGCCTACCTCGCCACCTACCGCGAAACCATCCGCCTCGCCCGCGCCGCAAGCCCCGCGATCGAAGACCTCCCGCCCGACCTCATCACCGCCATCGTCGCGACCATCACGCGGAATAGCCCCGGCGCGTGACCAGTTGTAAGGGCCCTTGACGCGAGGTGGCTTGGTCGAGATAATCCCCGCCGCTTCGCAGCAGTTCTTCCAACAAACGGTGACGCGGGGTGGAGCAGTCTGGTAGCTCGTTGGGCTCATAACCCAAAGGTCGCAGGTTCAAATCCTGTCCCCGCAACCAACCGAATCAACTGAAAGAGCCGCGGTTATCCCGCGGTGGTTTTCTGTTTCGTGTGACAGCTGGTGTTCGACTGAATTGCACGGTTTGGGTGCGATTCCGACGCGTTTCATCTCACACTTGATCTCTAGACCTTCCACCTCAGCACGCAACGTAGCACGCGCAGCCGGGCGGTCGAACGCATGGATCCGACCGCGCGGCCCGAATTCCTTAGCCCTTGCCGAGATCGCGCAGCTTCCGGTGCACCGTATTACCGCGACGACTTGTTCGTTTTCGCTGGCCCGGCGTACCACGACGGGAACAGGAACTCGCCCGTGGACCGCTCGCGTGGCCACACCACGCGATATCCGTTAGCATCTGGGAATTGGTACTGCACCATGTTGATAACACGGAACCCGTCACCAAAACGCGGGTGATGATCAGGTCCGAACTGATAGCGCCCGACAACGCCCGAATGGTCGGATTGTTCCAATGCCTTCACGAGTGCCGCAGGCTCAGTGACGCCCGCTCGCACGATCGCGTCACGGAGCAGGTAGGTTGCGTCGTAGGAGTAGGCGCTCGTGTACTCGGGGTCGCCGTACTTCGAGGAGTACTCGCGGTGCCACTTCGCAGCGCGAGTAGTGAGGGGATTCCATTCGGAGGGAATCGTTCCGACTGAGTTCACGCCGATTCCTGCCGGCCCGATCTCGTCATAATATTTCCTCGTGCCTGCGCCCGTTGGAACTGCGCCGATGAGCGGTCCCTTCATCTCGGCCCAACGCTTCAGATAAAGTGCCGACGGCACCTTCGAAGACGCGTCGAGAATGTACTCAGCATCGGCCGCGCGGACTCGGCTAAGCATCGCCGCGAAGTCTGTCGTCTGCGACGAGAAAACATCGTCGAATACCACGCTTCCGCCGGCTTCCCGGACGGCGACGCGCCACCGGTCGCTCAAATACTTCGTCCAGACGTCGTCCTCAACCATGATCGCGAAGCGCGTCAAGTGCAACTGTCCGACCAGGACGTCTCGAATGAAAGCATTGGTGACATCGGCAAGCTCCGACGAGCGATGCATGACGCGAAACGTCCGGCCATATCGGGTGGGATTGTCACGCACCATGTCGGTAAGGCGGTCAGCGCCGACGCCCGTGCAGATGATGGGAACACCATAGCGCGCCTGCTGCTCCATCGCCGCGAATACCCCACTACCTGCGAAGCCGACAACAGCCGCGACGTGCTGTGAGCCCGAAAGCCATTGATATCCTTCTACGGCCCTCGCAGCTGCGAATTGATCGTCAAACTCTACGACGCGAAGCGGTCGTCCGTTCACACCGCCAGCGGCGTTGATCTCCGCAACCGCCATCCCAACACCATGTCGGATGCCTTCACCAGGAGTCGAGAAAAACGGCGCAATTACCCCAATCACGATCGGTTGCGCCGCTGCGGGCTGCTTCGTTTCACGAGAACAGCTCATGCCAGCCACCAGCACCAGAACAAGAAGACCGACACCTAAAGGTCGACGAGCGATCATTTCGAAACTCCTCTCAAATACATTTTCGGTCGCCGTCAACGCGGCGCGTACTCAACTCCGGGGTACTACGCGCCCGCCACTCAGCATCGCACGATCAGACGCGATGCTCACGACAAACTTCTCATCATCATCCGCAAGCAACACTGCCCGCTCGCCACCGGCGATGAATTGCCGCACAAGATCGCTGACTTGGATCCTGAAGGCCGGCGCCAAACCACTGGTCGGAGCATCGAGCAGCAGCAGGACCGGCTCGGACATCAGGGCGCGGCAGACCGCGACGAGTTGCTGCTCGCCGCCGCTTAGCGTGCCGGCGCGCTGGCGAATCCGGTCCCGAAGCCACGGCACGGCATCCAGCATCGCTTGAGCGCGTCGTTTCCCTACTGCAAATCCCGCCCTATAGGAACCGAGCAGCAAATTCTCCCACACAGTCATATCCGTAAAGAGATGGCGACCGTCAGGACAGAGGCTGATACCCTCCACCACTCGTCCGGAAGTCCCGCGTGACTCGAGACGCCGTTCTCTGAGCCACAGATCACCCTTCGTCGTGTGCAGACCCGCCAGCCCCTCCAGCAGTGTCGTCTTACCGACGCCGTTCGAACCTTCAAGAGCGAAAACTGCACCGGGCGAAATCGACAAAACAACGTCCCAAATGACCTGCGTACGGCCACGCCACACCGAAAACTGTTCGAGCCTCAGAAGTGACATCGCCTGTTCCATCTCACATTCTGAGGTACAGCTCCTCTACCTCACGGTCAGCGAGCACTTCTGCGGCAGGTCCCGCCCGTAGGACACGGCCTCGCCCAATCACAACCATGTCATCGATCGAGCGCAGCATATCAGCCAGGCGATGCTCCACGATCAGGAGCGTCAATCCAGCAGATTTGAGCTCACCGATGGCGGCGGAGACCACTTCAGCCTGGCTTGCCGACAACCCAGCATATGGCTCGTCGAGAAGCAAGAGTCCGGGCGGCGCGACGAGTGCCATCGCCATCTCCAGAAACCTGAGGGTTGCTGGATCCATCTCGCTGGCCGGTCGTGAACGAACGGGTTCGCACATGGTTAGGAGCCTCCGCAACGCAATGCCGTCCAGTGGCCGCGCTGATGATGCTGCGATGGCCACTTGGAGATGCTCCCACGCGCTGAAATCCGGGAACCGTGCGGGATGCTGAAATGTCTTCCGCACACCTGCTCGCGCGCGCGCAGCCGTGTCCAGACGTGTGAGGGAAACGCCTGCCCAGTGCATTTCGCCAGTTGCCGGCACGAGACCGGCGATAGCATTCAGCAGCGTCGTCTTGCCCGCGCCATTCTGACCGAGGACTCCTATGGCGCGCCCTTTGGGCAACGTGAACGTGACACCCTCGAGCGCGTTCAGTCCCCCGAATCGAACGCGGACATCGCGCAAGATCAAGCCGGTCTCGTCAACCGCCACTGCACCGTCAGCGCTCGGAGGGCTTGATGAAATGAGGAGATGATCCCAATTGGGCCGCGATGGTCCGGACTGGCGAGCGGGTCGTGCCACCAGCCCTAACAGCAACCCGGCGGAAATCGGCCCACTCCAATCCGTAAACCTTGAAAGGAAAAAACGAAAGCCGTCCCATCCGAGGCTGGCCACGACCGCCCCTGGAATGCTCCACAATCCACCGATACATCCAAGCAAGGCCGCACGCGCAGATAGTTCCTCGCCGGCGAGGTCAGGACTCACGTACCCTTGCGTCAGCGCCCATGCAGCGCCGCCCACGCCGGCCGTAGCGGCAGCAATGGACAAACCGGCGGCGCGAAGCACTGTTAGGTTGGCGCCGAGCGACCGAGCGAGCGTCTCGTGTTGTCCAACGGCCCCTAGAAGAAGCCCGGTTCTGGATCGCAGAAAGCGTGTAGCGACGAGAGATCCTGTGAGCAAGAGCAATCCAGCTGCGACGTACAGTTCCGATCGATCAACGATAGCCACGGGGATGCCGGTCAGGCCTTCTTCCCCACCGAAAATATCGCCTCTGAGATACAGAACTCGATAGACCGCAATCTGTACAGCCATGGTCACCATCGAAAAGTAAAGACCTCGATGTCGCGCCGTCAAAAGTGCCAATAGGCCACCCAACACCGCGGTGCATCCGCTGGCGGCGAGAAGAGCCGCGATCGGGTGAAGGCCAGCTCGGAGTTGGAAGAGGGCTGCAACATAGCCGGCCCCACCGAAGAACAATGCGTGGCCTAGTGACACCTCTTGCGCTGGGCCACAGAACGTCGTCCAGCCCACGACGAGCAGAGCCGCGAGCATCCATGTGGCGGCGACATCGAGAGTAACAGAGTCCCTGAAAAGAACGGCGGACAAGAAAAGAAGTCCGACCGCGAGCACGACCCAGAGTCGGCGCAATCGCAGAAACCAGCGGCTGGCGCTAGGCATCGGCCACAACGCCTCTGGGCCGGATCGTGAGCGCGGCGACGGCGATGAGCACGCCGCCGAGTTCGGCAGCCGTTTCTCCGAGCCACGCTGTCGCTATGACCTCGATCGCGCCAAGGCCATATGCTGCCATACATGTGCCTCGGAGACTTCCGATTCCGCCCACGATGACAACCGTCAGTGCCTTCAGCAGAGCGAATGACCACATGTCTGGACGGACGATCCGCGTCGGCGCAGCGAGCGCACCCGCGAGTCCTGCGAGGGCGCCGGCGAGCGTCACGGTGAGGGCCAGCGTCACCGCAGGATTGATCCCCATCAACCGCGCGCCGAATGTGTCCTGGGCAACTGCGCGAACGGCAGCACCCCACAACGTCCGCGTGAGAACCCAGCCGAGCGCTGCGAGCAATACAGCGGCGACGACAGCGACGACGACTTCCTGCGCAAGGACATTGACCGACCCAATCCGCACGGTACCGGCCACGATCGGCTGAACCGAGGCGCTTCTGGTGCCGTAGTATGCGCGAAACACCTCTGCCACCAGGAGATTCGCCGCGAGCCCGGTCGTCACCAGCCGTAGCCACGAGGCGGCACTGGGCCGCAAGACCAGGTAGTAGTAGATGAGCGCGAAGATGCCCACACCGCTCGCAACCAGGACAGCTGCGAGCAATCGCTCGCCGGCGTTCGAACCGGCGAAGCCCAACGCGCCGACCACGTATGCCCCATATGCACCGAGCAGGAAAAAGCTTCCGTGGAACAGGTTGAGCACGCGGCCGGCACCGAACACGAGCGCGAAACCGACGGCTATGAGCGCGTACAAACTGCCCCTTGCGACGCAAAGCGTCAGCAGTTCGAAGAGTCTTGTGACGGGTTCGTGCATCGTTCCGCAGATTCACCACGGTCAGATATTGTCATCAGCCTGAGAGAGCAACGATGATATCAGACTCATGAACGATGATTTAGACGGCTGGAAACGATGATTCGCAAAGACAGAGTGCGCCAGCTCGAAGATCGGCTAGCAGGGCGGTCGCTGATCTATTTTGGAACACGAGGAACCGACGCACGTCCGCTGCTCGAACTCGGAGCATTGTCCGAAGTATTCTGTCAGGTCGCGCCTCTTCAGGCCGCGGGAGTGTCGGAAACCTGTCTCGAGATTATGACCAGGCGCCGGGTTGACCTGAACTCCTATTCGATCGACCAGGACTCAAGCGAGCCCGTGCGAGCTTTACGGGCCGGCATGCTGAAAGCGTTCAGCCGACCCGCGGCGATCGTACCCTATCGGCCGACAGCGTTAGTGGCCTCGGCGTGGTTTCCGAGATCGGACCGAGTGCAATACCTAGGTATGTTTCATGAGCACCAGGCTTGTTTCGAACATAAACCATGGGTCGAGACACAGCTGTCAGACGCCGGGGTCCGGATTTTGCCATGGTCCTACTACTCAGACGATGATTTGATTCTGATTCGCGAGGCTGCCGAAAGAGACGCTTTGGTTTTGCGCGCTAACCGGTCGGACGGAGGCGCAGGCCTTACTTTAATTCGCACTCCGTCTGATCTCCAGCACAACTGGCCAAGCCACGAGGATGGCTTCCTAGCCGCCGCGCGGTTTTTAACACCCAGCATTCCACTCAACATTAACGCATGCGTATTCGCCGGGGGAGAGGTTTCTATTCACGCAGCATCCGTCCAACTCATTGGCATCTCCGCATGCACGAACAGGACATTTGGGTACTGTGGCAACGACTTCGCACAATTCCAAGAACTGGGAAGTACAGTAATCAATGCCTTGGATCGGATGGTACGCACCGTGGGCGCCTGGCTTGCACGCAAGGGCTACCTTGGAGCATTTGGCATTGATGCTCTGCTGCATGAGGATAAGGTGTACCTTGCGGAACTCAACCCGCGATTTCAGGGGTCGTCTCGGATCTCAGCAGAATTAGACGCCGAGGTGGACCGCCCAGACATCTTCCTCAATCACATCGCGGCCTTCATGCGGCTGACGCCGCCGCCCCTTACTCCGTTGAGCGAATTGACGCGGTCCCTCCCGCCTTACGCTCACATCGTGTGTCACAATCTACTGCCGACCTCCGCGTCATGCACCCCCACAAATCTCGACACCCTGCCGCTCCACTGTAGCCTCGTACCGGCCGTGAATGTAGCCGTCGAGCCAGAGGGTATTTTGGCCGACTGCCTATTGAATCGAAAAATCACGAACGACGGGACCTCACTATTGCCGAGCGTGGAAAGCCAGCTAAGGGCGACACTCCAACAACTCTATTCTACGGAATACTCCGGCCTTACTTCCTCTGTGCCATAGGGTCCACCGCGACGAGCTCTTTGATCAGGCCGGCTCGCCGTGTTAAATCCTGAATAGGTTCCAAGGTAACCCAATTAGACTGTTCGACGTCCATAAACAAGGCATTCCGCAAGTCGCAGTTGACAATGCGAAGCCGCGGTTCCGACCTTGGATCAAAGCGATGCATCTGACTGAATGCGAGATCGGTATTCTCAAATAGTACGGTTCCCAGCGCCACTTCCGTGAAGACTACCGATTGAGCTTTGCAGGCGGTTAGAGTAAGGCCCTCATTCTCGCTGCTCCCGAACGACTCGACTGTGCATCGCAGGAATACTGCCCCGGTAAGGATGCAGTTGATGAAGCGACACTTCGCAAAGTGACATCTCGAGAAAAGCGTGCCAGTCAAATTACAGTTCAAAAAAGTAACATTTATCAGGGTCACGTCGTCAAGACGGCAAGATAGCCAGCTCATATCACTAATAGGGCCTTCGAGCTTACGCCATTGCCGAAAATCTTCACCGCCGCTGCTGACCACCGAGGAAAACACATCCGGAGGCTTTCCCTTCTCGCTCTCGGACCATGCAGTCAGGGCTGAGCCAATACCATCGTGAACCAGTTCACAAGTGCCCCGGCCGCGGGCGTATCCACCGCCTTTCAAAACGGATGTGTTGGGGTCTTTTAGGTAACGAATTAGCCCAAAGGCTGATCGTACGAGCAATGTCGCGACTTCAGAGAGAGAGAGCTTCGTTCGAAGCGCCTCCCCAGACAAGCTGAGAGAAAGTTTTTGCCTGCGCACATCGTCCGGAACACTCTCGGCTAACTCGTAATCCGCGCTAATTGCGACCTCAAAAGGGGAGCCATCACGATACGCGGCGAGCTGGTTTCTGATATCGTCCGAAGTCCCAAGTATGCCTAAACGCAACAGATCGGGCAGAAGAGCATTGAAGACCAACTCTGTTTCTTCCACATGGCGCTTAAAGCCGCCGCCCGATAGCCACGGTGCCATGCGAACTAAGATGCGTCGCATCAATTCGGGAGAGTAATTCGAAACAGCGCCGAGCACGCTATCAATCCGGCGTTGATCAAAAAGGCGATCGATATACCGCCGGAGCGCCATCTTAGCGATAAGCGGTCGTTCGCCCTCAGTCCAGACCTTGCTGAGCTCAACCCGAAAACGATCAACAAGGGCCTTATTAATTCGAAACTCGTCTTGGGCGGAATACTCCTTCCGACTCCACTCGATTATCTCGTACAAAAACGCTTGCAAACCAAGCAAGTCTACGGCGTTCCTCGCCCCTCCGAGTTGCCGATCCTCTACAGCCGCATCGTCGTCTGAAGTTTCAGAATCAGAACCCTCGATCCACGACAAAATAAGGTCAATCGCTTCTTGGTCTATCGCGACATCATCTTGCTCGTCGGCAGCAGCGAGTATGGCGCCGCGGGCCGTCTCGCTAGCCATCGCGTCGAGGTGATGAGTGCGTTTGGCCACAGCGTCCACATATTTGTCAAGGAACTGCAACCTGGGATAGAACTCCTCGCGCAGAGAGATAAGAATCTTTAGCGCATCATGATTGTTAGTGAGGCGACCCACGACCCCTAGTACCTCTCGTTCTAGGTTCCGGTTGCGCGGACCCAGCCCCGATCCCAATAGTTCTTCCGCCTGATCAATGATTAATACGAGCCCTTCGGTCGCGTTGCAGAGCGACGTAACATAATTCTTCAGTCTCACCCAAGGCGTCGTCGTAGAATCTTCCTCCTCTTCAGGAAGTGCTACATCCATGAGAGCAACGAAATCTTCCGCCACACGGCTACCGTCATTCGGCAGTAACCCATGAACGCGTTCGATCTCGTTCCGAATCGCGAACGCGATCACTGAAGCGGGGCTGGCCGCGGAAAGGTTCCCCCACGAACTGAGCACCAGCACAGGACCGAAATCCTGCCCCTCCTCGCGAAGGCTGCGAAGGGTAGGCACCAGTCCGGCCCGAATGAGTGAGCTCTTGCCCACACCGCTCGGAGCCGAGAGAACATTGAGTCGTCTCGCCATCATTGCTCTAACCAGCAGTTCGACGTCAGTCTGACGTCCAAAGAAGACATCCGCCCGATCCTCGTTGTAAGGCACCGGGCCCGGCCATGGAGATCGAAATGTTCGCTGTGGCATAGTCGTCATCGCGTTTCTCCGGAGAGTTTTTCCGGGAGGGCCGATAGATCATCAGTGTCCCGGATAAGGATTGCGACGTCCTCAAGAGTAGCTTCGAGCAGACTCTGATCGAGCTTTAGAAACGCGTGCTGCACTGGATCTCTCGGAGAGTCCACAAACAGAATTCGGAACGGCCCGTCACTCCCGCTGGATTGCGCTGAGTCGCCACGCCGCAGCCCGTAGATCCGTAACCGGCTATTCGAATCGGTCAGTCGAAATCCCAAAAAGCAAAGAATTCTGCGGCGGCTTTCTTTTCGCAGCGCCAAAAGCCCTTCTAGACCAGCGGGCAGCGCGGAGTCTGGACCCAGAGCGCGCATAACTTCGGAATAGGATGCTACTACCCGGTGAGCCACGGATGCGACGCCGATGTGCTGTAGGCCACCAAGTTCGTCACCGGATGGCAGCGGCGTAAGCGGCGCACCATTCAGCTTTACGATTAAGGGTCCTTTAAAGCGCATTGTTTCTAGGCTTTGACCGCCGCTAGACTTCTCCTTGTCACTCGCTAGGTACACCCACCTAACGTCGCCGCCGCCGGAGTCCGAATACAGAATCCAACATTCCTTCGGCCTATCGTCGTCCTCGGGGTCCTCGTAAGTCACCTTCGCTGGAAATGCCACGTGATGGGGCATTCCACGCTCTCTAAAGACGCGCTCCAGACCGTCCTCGAAGGTCGTGTCAAGCGCGATCGGCACGAAGCGAACGTTGCTTCTCACCATCTGCCGCGTGGAAGTCCCGGTAAGCCCGCCGTCGTCTCGCGGAAGAGCATGGACGAGCGCCCGGGCGATGGCTTCATCAAATGCGGTCGAGTCATAACGATCGGCCGGCGCCCATGTCCGCAACCATTTCTGAATGGTGAGCGCGAGGTCCTCTTGATCGAAGACTGACGCTGCCGCACCGACTGTCGGCCTTCGACTGGCCGTAGGGGCTTCTGGTTGACACACGGACAGTTGAAAGGCTAAGTCGTCTGGCGCCGGGTACATTGGCGCGCAGAAACGAAGCGTGTGCCAAACCAGATCCCCTACCCATTCGAGTAGCGTGAGCGGAACATTTAGCGACGAGGTCGGCTGCGTTAGGGTCGTCTTTAATACTTCCAATCTTCGCCGAATCCCTACCGCGCCAAGCCCGAGTTTGATGCTGTTTCCCTGGACGCCAGGAGCATCGCACAGCTTCTGGGCTGCCTCAAAGGTCTGGTCGAGCAGGCTCCCAATTTTGCGCTTCGCCTCTTGTGATTCGATCGTCACGGAAAACTCGAATACGTCGACAATCGCCTCCACCCGTTTACCAATCGCTTCGCCGAAGCTTCTGGTGAGTATGACCCCCAGACACACAAGAGCCGCCTGAAGCTTAAGCAACTCTTTCTTCTCGAATGGGAGCGGATCTGCGACTCCAAACGTCTCAAGCACGACCGCATGGTCAGCCGCTCCAAGTTTTGACGCAACGACGGAATCCACATAGTCTTGTTCAGGTGTTCCTCGCGTGAACACTTGACGAAGTCGTTCTGCGCGCTCCTCGACGTGCGCTCGCCCTCGCGACAGGTTGCTTCTTACACGATAACAGCCTGGCCCCAGCACGGGTGTAAGCAACCCCTTACGCACGTCACTCTGCAGGGAGTTGGCATTAGGCGAAGAGTCACGATCCGCGGCTGAACTCCTCACTCTGGACTGCCCGGTAAGCGACAGAGGCTCCTCTAACTTATTTACTTCTGTCGGTCGCACGGCCGGAAAGCAAAATTGCCGAGTCGTCAAGTCGACGAACCACCGAGTTCCGGAACCGACATGCTGGTTCAGCACCGGAATCTGGTTGTGCACCTTCTGACGACGTGCTGTCTCGACGCTGGCAATCTTTTCAGATCCATCCGTCATGACTTTGACTTCAAGAACCCTACAGGAGAGGTAACGAGCAAGAACATCTCCGATGTACTCAAGGTACGCCGTTAGCGCCACCTCAAGAAGAGGATTGATCGTCGCGTAGAAATCCTCATTGAGAAATAGATTTAACGGAGGTGAACCTTCTCTTATGGCCCATGAGTGTCTATGGGCGAACGCATTCCGGCAATTCACTATGCACTCTAGAAACATAAACAATGTAAACCGTTTCGACGTGACTCGCTGGGCGATAATTGAACGGTACTCTTGCACGGGACCCTGCGCAGTCAACCAACGCTGCTTTATCGCTTCCCACGTCGAACAGAACGGTTCAACTTCTCGCACATCATGAGTTGATAAATCAGTACTCATCAACACGAAACGCGAATCTTGTTGTTTCCGGTGTCGCGCATGAAGTGCAGTCAGGCAAACGTTGAGCAGATTTAGAGACAATCCCGCCGATGACTTCGCCGTCAGCTGCTGCGATGTCGACTTGACCTGGTGAAAGCTCGGGGCGTCGCTACAACTGAACAGGTACTCTGACAGTGCAAGGTTCCTCAGGTGTTCGAGCGAACGCTCTCCAAGTTCAAGCAGCGATACGAATGACGACATGGACTCCAGATTGCGACCAGTGTCGTTGATCGCGCTCTCGATAGCGGACAGCAGGTCCTCAGGTAGCCCTTCCGTCGGTACGTCTTTCAAGGTCCGGCTCGGCTTCACACTACTCATCGGGGCCCCCTATGTCTTAAACTAGCCTCGCGGCGACTCTAACCTGATACGTCAGCAAAACGCATGCTCCGCGCTGGGGTTTTTGAATGACTGGTGGCGCGTTCTAGAACGGCCATTCTCACCCATAATCCATCGTCACTCTGCTCAAAGAACCGCGCGCGGCTATCACTGTCGATCTCGAGCGCAATCTCATCAATCCGCGGCAATGGGCATAGAACCACGCCAGTATCGGGAAGCTGTCTGAGACACTGAGGAGTGAGCGCGAACCGCTCCCTCTCCGCGTCCGGGAGACGATCGGCGCCCGTACCCGGAGGTAGTCCCGCGACGTAAATGACGTCCAAATTTCGAAGACTCAGGTGATGAAGTACGGTGACTTGCTCCGTCACGCCTGCACACCATGTACTCGCGTCTGTGGTATCAACACGAAGGGCGGGTCCCATGAGACGGATCTCCTTCGGTACGAGACGCGACAGTGCTCTCATAAGCGAATGCGCTGATCGACTGCCTCGAATGTCTCCGACGATTCCTACTGTTAAGCCGTCGAGCCGTCCGAGCGCGCGACGAATCGCGAACAGGTCAATGAGCGCTTGCGTTGGATGCTCTCCGTTGCCATTGCCGCCATTGATTATCGGGCAGCTCACATCTGTGACCGCAGTTGTCCATGCATCATTCGCCGGGTGCCGCAGCACCAATGCGTCACTGTACGCGGAGACAACCCGAATTGTATCTTCCAGCGATTCAGACGAAGACATTCGCAAGTCGTAACGTTCCGCAAGAAGATCAACCGTGCCAAATCCCAGCCGGACGCCCGCGGACGCAAACCCGATTCTCGTGCGTGTGGAGGCCTGGAAGAACGCGAGTGTCAGAACGCGGCCGGCCCCTATGAGCGACCGCGCCCCGCTGCGCATTTCCTCGGAACGATCGAGAATCTGAAGTACCTCGGCCGATGAAAGGTCCGCGATCGCACCAAGGTGACGCATCACTTGGCCTCTGAATAGTAGTATGCGTCGGTTCCATCCGGAAACGTTAGCGTATTGTGCTGGCACGGAATACAACGGGGCCCCAGCCTGACGTCAGGATATCTCTCCAGAATGTCACGCGCGCCTTCATACGCGGCGATGAGAAGGTTCGTTCGCGGCGGAGCGAGTGCGCGAAGCGGCGTCGACGGATCTGGTCGGAACGGACTGAGTACAGGATCGCATCCACGTTCTGCCAAACACTCGACCGCACGGAGCGTATCCTCCAGCGGCTCCAATCCCAGCATAAGCAGTGACCGCACACGCCCGCATCCAAAGACATCGACCGCGCCCTCGATGAATGCGAGCAGGCTCTGACGAGATAGTCTGGCCTTTCCGCTCATGACCTTCCTGGCTCGCTCCTCGCCGAATAGTTCGAGATTGATCGATAGGCTGTGAATCCCGACTGCTTTGAGCCGAGTAGGATCCAGCAAGCCCGGCATCGGCGCCATCATCACATCGATGTCGAGTCCAGGGAATGCCTGACACGTCTGTTCATAGACCTCATTCTCGTAAGAATAGTCCTCGGGTCGGGGTGTGCCGCCCGAGATGAGGACGTGTTGCGCCTTTACAAGTGGATCGCCGGCGGCGCACGCAACGGAATCGATCAGACCGGCGATTCGCTTTGTGGCATATCTGTACTCATACGGAAGATCGCAGAACTGGCAGGTAATGGCGCATCCCTGGATCGGCGAGATGCGGACGCGGTCCGTGTGGGTAATCGCATACGACGTGTACTTCTCACCCCACGCATTGGTTTTGTCGTGATAATCCGGCACCGGTACCGGCGACGCGGTCACCTCGATATCGCGGTTTCTGACTTGGAAGCAGCCAGATTCCCAGACCAGTTCACCAGCCGGTTGCGTGACGAAGTTCGGGTTAAAGTCGACGATCGGGGCGTTGACCCAGATCTCCTCTTCCAAGCACATTGAAACCCCGGAGGTGGAGGCATAGTCGGCCAAGGTCAGCGGCCGCAGCCCGGCCCCTTGCAATTGCTGCCGGGCCGCCTCGCCGATGGTCAATCCATGAGTCATCAGTTCTATTTTGAGACGCTCGACGGCTTTCAGCATTGCACCCGCTTTCGCGACACCGATCGGTCATTGTGGTGGACCGAAGTGGCACAGTCCGTAGAAATGTCACCAATCATTGATCAGTCCAGCTCAGAGAGACTTTTATCGATGGCCCCCACCGCATCCTGCCACGAGGCCGTCAACGTTCGCCGCAATTCCCGCGGAGGCGCATCATAGGCGGGATAACCTAATGCGATGACGCCGACCAGCTCCTTGGACGTACCGAGGCTTGCCTTGATACTCTGTCTGGCTGGATAGGAATCCGCGATATAAACCCCGCCGAGTCCGAGGGCGCGTGCCGCCAACAGCATGTTCTCGGCCGCCGCTCCGATACCGAGAATCTCACCGGCATAACCATAGAGAGCCTTGCCAATGATCGATCGTTGGCCACCTTTCTCAATCAGCGTCGCAATGGTCTCGGCACCTCGCGAAAATGGCCCACGGTTAAAGAGCAGCAACAGCGTATCGCACTGCCTCATCGTGGAGATTGACTCCTCAACCGTATCCGAAACACCTTCTTTCGTCACGCCTGTCATGGGGTCAATCGGGGCGCGCTCGGTGACGCCGACAGGAGTATTAGACGCCTCCTCCAGCCAGCCCACAATCCTGTTCTTGTCGTCACCTGAGGCCGTGACGATGAACCAAGGGTTGCTGTTCTTAGAAGAAGGCGCAGCCAAGCCGCATTCAACGATTAGCTCGATGAGCTCTTTTGCGACCGGCCGTTCAACGAATTCGCGAATGCTCCGACGATTTCGTATCAGCGCTATGACATCGCTTCCCAACATATGATCGTCTCTGATCTGCCCGGCGAAATCAACCTTGTCGTGCGCGACAAACGGCGGCGCGCCCTATCATCCCGTATTCCGAACGCAGGCTCTCTCGCGCAACCGAAGTCCAAAATGGCGCTCGGTCACGACACTCCCACTCATCGCGCAAAGTGTTATTGAAAGCTGCTTGGTTGCTGAGTGCTGTTATTCTACCTCGTATTTAGCCTCGGAGGAAGGAGGGAAAGAATGGGTGAATCGCTGGAGCTCGAACAGGCTCGCCACTTCTCGTTTCTGATCTATCCGTTTCGTTCGCTGCCTCGGCGGACTAACCGCGGTGGTGATGGCGCGGCTTCGAACTGGCGGCACTTGTGGCATCGATTAGAAGGTGACGCTCTCGCAAGGCACCTTGACGACACATTCTTCTTCCTGCCATACATTCGCGACCTGCTGTTTCCTGATGTGCCTGCGTGGCCAACTAGCCCGAAAGATATTGCCGTGCGGCGCGAGAAGCTGCTGAAGCTTCACACGGGCCAGGTGCTGACGAAGTCCGCACAGGACGCGCTGGTTCATCTGACGCTCGACAAGTCTCTCCTGAAATCTCATAACCCATTCACGCTTGTGGCGCGCGGGAGCGAGTCGCAGCCCTTGACATTTAATATTGAGTGGAGCGATCTGCTTCTGTTTCCGTTGGATGTTGGATTCATTGTTCTCAAAGTCGCCACCGCAGATCCGGAGATTAAAGCAGACCGCGTGAACGACCTTCTTTATGGCGTCAGCACGCTGTTCGCACCCAGTGTAAACATGAAAGTCGCTGTTTGGCGGTCGGCCGAACGCGTGGAATTGGATGGCAGGGAGCTTCTGGAATTTATGCTGCAAGGTTGGACCGCTTCGACGTCTCCCGCCGTAACGAGCTTGACTGAATTCGTCAGTGCCATCCGCACTAGGCCGGCGTCAACGCAGTATACGTTTGGGCCCGATGGCCAGACCCATGGCGACCGTTTCCGGGTGTTCACGTTCCTCGCACTCCCAGCACGAGAACTGGAAAGCGGTCCATCCGCTCCCCTCAGTTCCTCTTGGAATCGCGTCTTGTACGAAACCTCCACACTCACCAAGTTGAGCGATCCCGCCTTTTATCCGAGTGAAGACATGGTTGACGATTTCGGCGAAATCATCATCTCGCGCTGGTTGAACTGGCGAGCCGCCGCTCTGCCCGAGCACACGGTTTTCTTAGCGCGATCGGAGAAGTTTACGCTTGACACTTTGTCACACAATGTAGAATCGGACTACCTGAGCCTGTACTTATTGTCTCTGTTTCTCAAAATGAGGCTGAGCTTCTTCTTTGCCGATCTGGTTCAGCGAAACCCCAGCCTTTTCCGGAATTTGTTTGCCGCGCGGCGAATCTCTAAAAGCTTCATCCGGTTTCAGAATGAATTCTGGTTCCCCGAAGTCACGCATAAGCCACAGGGCGCGTATCTGTACGGTCGATTTCAAGCGATGCTGCGGAATGAAGCGCTTTACTCGGAGTTGAACCTGCAGATCCAGAACCTTGTGTCGCATCTCGAGCAGCGGTATCAGTTCGTCATCGCCGTCCTGGTCGCGCTGCTTATTGGTCCGCAAACAATCAAGGAGCTTGGCGACGCATTATTGTGGCTTGCGCAGAGGGCGCGGGACTTGCTGGGCCTGTTGCACTAAGCGCAACGCAGCGAGTTAAACGTCGAGCAACGCGAACTGTTCCGGTACGTAGAGCGCTCCATCTGCTTCTTGGCGGATAGTATTCAGCCATCGTGGATCGAATGAATCTCACAGGTCGCTGCGGCTGAAGAAAGAGTGCTCCACGACCCCATGCGGCAGCGCGGTGAGCAAGAGATAGTCGATCGACTTCGCCGCGCCGTGCGCGCCGCTCCGCGTTTCGCAGATCGGTCATTCGGTAATTGTATCGGCGCAACCGATGACGATCAGGGTGTGCCGATGACGACCGAGACCGGCTGCACCGCAAGATGTGATCGGAGCAACGACATAGGCGTCCGGATAGTACTCGCACATCCATGGGGTTCCCGAGCCGCACGCGCAAACTGCCCATCCGCACACGCGAACTACCGATCCGCACGTGCAAAATGCCGTTCCGCACGTGAAAACCACCGATCCGGCGCGCGCGAACTGCCGTTCTGCACATGCAAACCACCGATCCGCACGCGTGAAATGCCGTTCCGCACGTGCAAACTACCGATTCGCACGCGCAGACCGCCGATCCGCCACGCGCAGACTGCCGTTCCGCACGCGCAAACTACCGATCCGCACGCGTGAACTGCCATTCCGCACGCGCAAACTGCCAATCCGCGCGCGTGAACTGCCGTTCCGCACGTGCAAACCACCGATCCGCACGTGCAAACCACCGATCCGCACGCGCAAACTGCCAATCCGCACGCGTGAAATGCCATTCCGCACGCGCAGACTGCCGTTCCGCACGCGCAAACCACCATTCCGCACGCGTGAAATGCCGATCCGCACGTGCGAACGACCGGTCCACGTGCGCAAACCGGCCATCCGCGCGTAATGTTGGTACCTTTTAATGCCCCTCTTTTGATGCCCCCCCTTGACACCCAGCGAGTTCGGCAGTATCTTTTTTCCCAGCCGCCCGGGCAGCCGGAGTTACGCTGCTGACGAGATGGCGCAGGGTCTGGAAACACCTACCGACGGGTAGCCTAGTACGTCCCGGGCAAGCGTGAGGCGACAGCGGGTTTTTGTTTTGTTGTGTCCCTGTCGCCCCCAACGTGGAGTTGAGCCGGAGCTCCTCCAGCACTTGCCTCAACGCGTAGACCGGTAATCGTGTCGCTTTGCGTTTGCCGGTTTTGGCTCCCGGGGATCCGGACCTTCGGGGAACATTTCTCCGAATCGGCGGATGCGCGGCCAGGCGTTCGCCGGTTCACTACCGTCCCTCGAGGACAAGAAGGAAGAACCATGTCTATTATCCTTGGTAGTTCATTGAAAAACGGTGTGGCCGGGGCTTCGGACAAGCCTCCGCTCACGCCCGAGCAGGTCGTCGAACAGCTGCGCGTGCTCCGGGAGCAGATCCCCGAGTTCGTGCAACTGCCGAGCAACGAGGTGCATCAGATCCGCCGCGAGGCGTCGGTGACGATCGACTTCACCAGCGCCGCAATCACCGCCGTCGGTTCCTCGGAGATCGTGCAACACGCCATCGGCAATTCGCCGGAGGAGTTGCATCAGGCCGAGGACGAGTTGTCGCGCTGGTCGGTCGTGGAGAACGAGTTCCGCTCGATCCTCCGCGGCGTGACTCTGGCGAATCTCATGCGCCGTCATCGCCTCGGCCGGGTCGTGCTGCAGGCCTATCACGTCAGCAAGCAGCTCGTGCGCGAGGAGGCGCATGCGCAGCTGCTCCCTCACGTGGAGGCCATGAGCCGGATCAAGAAGTTCGGCCGCCGGCGCACGAAGCCTGCCACGGAAGTCGACCCGCAAAAGCCGGCGCAGCCGCCGGTGCCGGCGAAACCGGCAAACGCGTCGTGACGCGACACAAGTAGTCCAGACCGGGCGCGCTTCGGCGCGCCCGGTCCCTCGGCGCACGCGGATCTCATTCCGCATGTGCAGCGGTTGCGCAAGGCGTATGAGCGCGACTTCGGCCGGCCAATTCCTCCGCGGGCGAACCGTTGAGCTCCGTTCTTCCTCGTGTAGGACAGGCTTTCCAGCCTGTCCCCGGTCGCAGGCTGGAAAGCCTGCGCTACACGACCTGCTCGACAGCAAAACGGTGCGTCGCTATTGCTTGTCAGGATCGTCCTCCCGTTTCCTTCACGGACCGAGGCGGATTCTCCGACGTTCAACGCCGAGGACGATGAGCCGGATGGCGCGAATGGGTCAGCAATCGCGGCGTGAGATGCGTTGCTCAGGAGACTGTCCTGATCGACCTACCAGATCACCGCATGGGTATCGAGAAGGACTCTCATTCCATGTAGTCCCTGAACTCTTCCAGAGGCGCGTCGAAGTCCGGGGCCATGTACACCACCGATCCTCGGAGGATTCCCGGTTGGCGAGGCTTCCGCAGCGGCTCAGCTGCCGTGTGGACCAGCCGAGCCACCGGCTGATTGTTTTCGGTGATGACGACCTCGTCGCCCGAGTGGAGGCGGTGGATCAAATCCGGCAGCTTCGCCTGAGCCTCTTCGATAGAAATCGTGGTCATGACTCCGCTCCTTACGTCACAAAGGCCTTCACCTTAGCACCGTGGGCCCGGCATGCCTGGAGATGACCCCGGCCGTTCTGCCTTTGAAGGCTCTCCAAGGAGTGTAGAACACCAAAACGAGCCGACTCTTCGCCCGACAACTTCGGAGGAGCTGCGAGTGCCGAACCTTGTCTTCGGTGCTCCCCATCGAGTCACTCCTGCATGCTGCGGAGCAGCGCCGCCAGGCCTTCCGCAAATTGGCCGATTGCCTCGCGGCTCGGCATGGGGACGGCGAGGTACATCGACCCGTCGTCGTTCCTCCGCGCTTCGATGTGTCGCGGTTTCACTTCCACGCGAGCGGATGCCGGGAGCGAAGCAGCAAGTTGCTGCAGGAACGCGACGCCGCTCTCGATCAGTTGCGCCAAGGGCTGTCCGGACTCGATTGCCGGTTCCGGCTCCGGCTCCGGCGGCGGTGCCGCGGGTGGAATCGCATTCGTGACGCTTTCCACGCTTTCCATGAACCGGGCCAGCCGGTTCTTGCCTAGAGAGATTTCGGTCTCGCCTCCGTCGAGCACCCCCGCGAACAGCGACTTCTTGAAACGCAGCACCGACAGCATGCTCTCCTCAATCGTCCCCGCGGCCACGAAGTTCACGACGCGCACGGGATTGCGCTGGCCGAGGCGGTGCACGCGTCCGATGCGCTGCTCGAGCACGGCCGGATTCCATGGCAGATCGACGTTCACGACGACGCTGGCGTGCTGCAGGTTGAGACCGACACCGCCGGCGTCGGTGGAGAGAAACAAGCGGCACGCGGGATCGTCGCGGAACCGCTGCACGAGCCCCGCACGCGCGCGGCTGCTGATGCCGCCATGGAAGAGGACGTGTCCCCATCCCGCGGCGGCGATTCGCGAGGCCAGGATCTCGTGCATGCGCAGCCACTGACTGAAGACTACGACTTTGGTCCCCTCTTCCTCCAGAATCTCGCCGAGCAGGGTCGTGATCTCGCCGGATTTCTTTCCATGGTCGCTGGTCTCGTCGAGAAGGTACGAGCTGTCGCACGACATGCGCATGCGCTGCAGTGCGATCATCAAGCGACGCTGATCCGATTCCGATAGATGACGGTGCTTGCGCCACTTCATCGCGATTCGCGCGACGATCTCCCGGTTCTCCTCATGATGCTGGACCTGCTGCGGCGTCATGGCCACGAAGAATTGCTTCTCGATCCGTTCCGGAAGTTGCTTGAGAACTTCCTTCTTGCGCCTCCGCAGAACCACGGAAGAGAGCGTCGTCGCAACGCGATCGAGATCGCGGTAGCCGGTCACGCGCCCGTTTTCGTCTTTCGTCTGATGCGCGTCGAGGAACTGGTACGTCGGGCCGAGCCGGAAGGGATCGATGAAGTCGACGATCGACACCAGCTCTTCGAGCGGGTTCTCGAGCGGCGTGCCGGTGAGGACGACCGCATACGCGGAGGCGATTCGCTTGACCGACCTGGCGGTGCGCGTCGACCAGTTCTTGATGCGTTGAGCTTCATCGAGGACCACGAGATCGGGCGCCCATCTCCGGATCCGGTCGATGTCCGCATGAACGGTGTCGTAGTTTATGATCTTGAAGAAGTCGTCTTCGCGAAACGCCGCGGCACGTGCGGGCACGAGCCCCTCGATCACGCGCGCGGAACGATCGGAAAAGAGAGCAATCTCCTGCGACCATTGATGTTTGAGCGATGCCGGACAGATGACGAGCACGCGCTCGACGCCGAGGTGCCGGGCCATGATCTCCGCGGCAGCGATGGCCTGGATCGTCTTGCCGAGCCCCATCTCGTCGGCGATGAGGCTCCGCCCCGCGCGAGCCGCGAACAGCGCGCCTTCCTTCTGATAGTCATAGAGCGTCGTCTTCAGAAGACCCTGGAGCTCGGGGCTGCGGATGCCTTTCGCGAACGTGCCATCGATCACCTCCGCCCTGCGTCGCGCATCGCGCACCTCTGCGACGAACGGCAGTACGTCCTCGTAGATGCGCATTTCGGGATCGATCTCCTTCGCCGCTGAAACAAACGTATCGAAGTGATCGAAGGCCTCGTCTTTCAATCGGCCACCGGCATCGAAGTGCTTGCCGGCGAGGCGCCGAAGAGCCGCCGGGCAGTCGCTGCGGATGCGGAACCGCACATGCCGCTGCGCACCGTAGTCGATGCTGATGCTGCTGTACGGCGCCTGGTAACCGGCGAGCAGAGCGCGCTTCGCACCGCGCTTCCGCAGCAGAGAGACCAGGGTGGCTTCAATGTGCTTGCAGGTGCCGAGAGCGTTCGTCTTGAAATCGGCGCAGGAGCAGAAGTTCCGATCCGGCTCCGCCCCACGAATCGCCACGCGGTACACGCTGCCGCTCGCGGGATTCGCGACCCGGAACTCGGAGAAGATCGGATGCTCACCTACGTTCTCGATGTGAAACGTCTGTTCCCGGCCAAACTGCCTGCGCAGCTCTCTCTGCCAGGCCTCGAGCGACATGTCCGCAGGCTGGTGGAGCCGTGACACGTTCCGTTTCTTCGTAGGACGCACCATTCAGATCCGAAGCTTACCGGAGAGTGGAGAGCGAGCTCTGTTGGGTCGTGTCAGCGGTCGATCATCTTCTGCGCGCCTTCGGAGTACCGTGCGCCGACGGCACTACGGGTGTCGCAGGTTCAAATCCTGCCCCAGTAACCAACCGCCGGTGACATCCGTCACGCCAATCCATGACGCCCGTCGCAGGCTGAGACCCGCCTCTGCCTCCACATTCTGTGACGGAGGCATCTATGCCGTCGCCGTACAACATCGATATCCAAAATAGCTGCACGGATTGCGCGCGAAAGGTCGAGCGCCTGTTCTGCAATATGTCGCCCGGGACGATGGAGACGCTCGACGCGATCAAGTTCACGAGTGTTTATCCGAAAGGCTCGGTGCTGTTCGTCGACGGGGAGGATCCGCGCGGGGTGTTCATTCTCTGCAGCGGGCGGGCGAAGCTGACGACTTCGTCGAGCGAAGGGAAGACGCTGATCGTGAAGATCGCGGAGCCGGGTGAGATGTTAGGCGCGAGCGCAACGATTCTCGGGCGGCCGTACGAAGTGACGGCGGAGACGATCGAGCCTGCGCAGTTGAACTTCATCAAGCGGGAGGATTTTCTGCGGTTTCTCAGCGGGCACACCGAGGCGTGCATGCACACGGCGCAGCAGCTCAGTGAAAAGTATCAGTCGGCGCAGCGCGAGATCCGCTCGCTCGGACTGGCGCAGACGACCTCGGAGAAGCTCGCGAAGCTTCTGCTCGACTGGTGCAATCGCAACGGGGAGAGCACGCCGCAAGGGGTACGCCTCAAAGTTCTCCTCACGCACGAAGAGATGGCGCAGATGGTCGGCACGACGCGCGAGACGGTGACGCGGCTGCTGAGCGACTTCAAGCGACGAAAGATCATCGAAGTGAAGGGCTCGACGGTTCTCGTCCTCGAGAAGCGCGAGCTCGAATCGATGGTCAGTATTTGATGGAGCACGAGCACACGCCCGAGGCCATTCGCGCGCGACTCGCGGCGGGGCCGCGGTCCAGCTATCTTCGCGACTGGGTCTACGGCGGCATCGACGGATCGGTCACGACGTTCGCCGTCGTCACCGGCGTCGTCGGCGCCGAGCTCTCGCCGGCCATCATCCTCATCCTCGGCGTCGCCAATCTCCTCGGCGACGGCTTCTCGATGGCGGCCAGCAACTTTCTCGGCACGCGCACGGAGCGGCAGGAAGCGGATGCGCTGCGCGCGCAGGAAACGCGGCACATCGCGATCGATCCCGCGGGCGAGCGCGAAGAAGTGCGGCAGATCTTCGCGTCGAAAGGATTCACCGGCGACGATCTCGAGCGCGTGGTGGAGATCGTCACCGCGGACCACGAGCGGTGGATTCGCTTCATGCTGTCCGAGGAACACGGCCTGCCGCAACAGATCCGGTCGGCGTCACGCGCGGCGTGGAGCACGTTCGGCGCGTTCGTGCTTTGCGGAGTGGTTCCGCTTCTTCCTTTCGTGCTGCGAGTGAAGAGCGCGTTCGCGGTGTCGATCGCGATGACGCTCATCGTGTTCTTCGCCGTCGGCTCGGCGCGGAGCCGGTGGCTGGTCGTGTCGTGGTGGCGCGCCGGTCTCGAGACGCTTGCGATCGGATCGATCGCGGCGCTCCTGGCCTACGCCGCCGGATTGGTGTTGCGCACGTAGATCTCGCGCGCGACGTCGTCTTCGATGGCGATGGACGACGAGCCGCACGCGAGCACGACCGCCGGACGTTTTGCGATGAGGCGCACGTCGCTTCCCGCGGCGATGCCGTAGGACGCGAGTCGATTGAGACGCGCAGGGGATGACGGCGTGATGTACGCCACCGGCGCCGACGATCCGACGCGCATCTCGGCGACGGGAATGATCTCGCCGTCCTCCGCTATTTTCTCCGGTCCGCGCCGAATCCAGCGGCGAAGCATGTCGGCGAATCGGCCGCTCTCGACGTATTCGTATCCGCAATGCGGACAGCGGACCATCGCGCAGCCGCGCGACATGGGACACGACGAGCGGCATTCCGTGCCGGCGAAGTCGGTGCCGCACAGCGGACATTCGTACGTGCGTTCGTTGCTCATCCGAGCCTCACGCCGAACATGCGGAACGCGGCATGGAGCACACCGCCGATGGCGAATGCGTACACCGTCACGAATGCGGCGATCGCAACTGCCGCGCGCTTGCCACGCTCGCGGATCATCACCAGAAAGTTCGCGACGCACGGAATGAAGAGCGTGATGACGGTCAGCGCGATCACGGTTTGATTCGGAGTCAGCCCGCCGCTGCGCTGCATCGCGTACAAACCGGCGGCCCCGTAATCGCGCCGCAGGAACCCGATCAAGAAGGCGTTCGCCGCTTCCGCGGGAAGTCCGAGAACCGTGACGACGAGCGGCGAGAGGCCGCGCTGCAGGATCGCGAGCAGATGCGTCGCGTCGAGCACGTACAGCAGCAGCGTGCCCACGATGAACAGCGGGACCGCTTCCTTGAGATACCACTCCGTGCGCGCGAGGACTTTGATCAGAATGTTCGACAGCCGCGGCACGCGCATCGGCGGAATCTCGACGATGAAGTCGCCGGTCGTACCGGGGACGACCTTCGACGACAGAAACCCGACCATGAAAATCGTCACGAGCGTGACGCCGAGCCAGATCAGCGTCGCGGCCGGACCGAGGCGGCCGAGCATGGCCATGATGACTCCGAGCTGCGCGGAGCATGGGATGCCGAGAGCGAGAAGGATCGTGACGATCACTCGCTCTTTCTTCGTTTCCAGCACGCGCGTCGTCAGCGTAGCCATCGTGTCGCAGCCGAGGCCGAGGACCATCGGAAGCACGGCCTTGCCGTTGAGGCCCATGCGCCGAAACGTGCGATGCAACATCACCGCGAGACGCGGCAGATAGCCGGAGTCTTCGAGGATGCCGAAAAGCGTGAAGAAGGTGATGACGACCGGAAGGACGATGGCGATCGCGTAGGTAAGCGCCATCGTGATCACGCCGTACGGACCGACGAGGAGGTCGCGCACGAAGGCAATCGGGACGATCGCGTCGATGATTCGCGTCGCCCACGGATTGATCCACCCTTCGAAGATCGAGCGCTCCACGAAATCGACGAGCGTGCCGGCGCCGAACTTTCCGACGAAGAGCCAGGCGGCGTACAACACCGCGAGAAGAATCGGCCAGCCCCAGATCGAATGCATGCAGAGGTGGCCGAAGCGCTCACCCGGCCTGGGCGCGCAGGCTGGAGAGCCTGCGTTCCCCGAGAGGACTTCGTCCACGAACGCCAGGCGTGCAGCTGCGATCTCCGTGGCGAATGACGTGTCCGACAAATCGGTCAGCGCTTCGGCGCGTGATTTTCCGCTCGCAGCAATCGCCTCTTCGACGGCTTGCGAGTATTGCGCGATCAATCTCGGGCGTGTGGGGCGCACCGCGTGCCGCTTGAGTTTCTCAAGGTTCCAGCGCCGCAGTGCCGACACCGCGACGACAGGCACGCCGATGCGATCGGCGAGTGCGTCGATGTCGATCGCCGGCGCATTCGGCTCGTCGCTCATGTTGAGGCAAAGCGTGAACGCGACGTCGTGCTCGGCGAGCTGCAGCGAGAGCAGCAGCGTGCGGCGGAGATTGCCGATGTCGCCGACCTGCACGACGTCGGCATCGACGGCATCGAGCAACAGATCGCGCGTGACGCGCTCTTCATGCGACTGCGGCGAGAGCGTGTTCGTACCGGGGGTGTCGATCACTTCGCGCAATTCGCCGTCGACCTCCGCCAGCGCGCTCGTGATCTCGACAGTCGTGCCGGGATAGTTGGACACGGTCGCGTAGCGATGCGTGAGGCGCGTGAAGATCAGCGACTTGCCGACGTTCGGCTGGCCGACGAGCAGGAGTCTCCGGGTGGTTGGGAGCTGAGACATTGTCTCAGTGCATCGTGGGATGGGCCGTCGCTGCACGAGGTGACGATCGTCACCCGCCGTAGTGACCGGCGGCATCGCCGCGCGTTCGGGCGGTGCGCGACATTGCGCACATGGAGAACGCAATCACTTTCTCGATCGTGGGATCGGGCGGCGACGGCGCAGTCGTCGCCGGCGATCTGATCGCAATGGCCTGCGCCGCGCGGGGCCTGCATGTCATGAAGACCGAGGCGTACGGACCGCAGATTCGAGGCGGCGAGTCGTCGAGCACCGTTCGCATCAGCAGCGCGCCGCTCGTCGCGCCGGCCGAATCGAATGACGCGCTGGTCGTGTTCCGCTTCGCCGACTTCGCGCGCTTCCGCAGCGAGATGGCGCTGTCGCCGGACTGCGTCGTCTTTCACGAGCCGAACGATCCGCCACCCGCGGAGCTCGCGGCGCTTCGCTGCATCGCCGTCCCGTTTGGCGAGCTCGCACGCGAGAAGAACATGGTCGCGATCGGCATCCTCGGGGCGATGTTTGACATTCCCGGCGACGAAATCCGCGCCGCGATCAAGAAGCGCTTTCGCAAGAAAGGCGAAACGGTGATCGAAGCGAATTTGAAAGCTTTTGGTGTGGGGCAGGCTTTCCAGCCTGCCTCCCTGGGGCGCAGGCTGGAAAGCCTGCGCTACACGGGGACGCCGCATCTACTCATGTCCGGCAACGAGGCCGCGGCGTTCGGCGCGTTGCATGCGGGCTGCACGTTCTTCGCGGGCTATCCGATCACGCCATCCTCCGAGATCCTGCACTTCCTTTCGGATTGGCTGCCGCGCATCGGTGGAGCGTGCGTGCAGACTGAAGACGAGCTGGCGGCGATCGGAGCGGTCGTCGGCGCTTCGTTCGCGGGCGCGAAAGCGATGACCGCGACGTCGGGTCCGGGCCTCTCGCTGATGGCGGAGATGCTCGGTTTGTCATCGATCGCGGAGATCCCGAGCGTGATCGTGGACGTGCAGCGCGGCGGACCTTCGACCGGCATTCCGACGAAGAGCGAACAGTCGGATCTCTTTCACGCGCTCTACGCCAGTCACGGCGATACGCCGCGCGTCGTGCTCGCCTGTTGCGACGTCGAAGATGCGTTTCACACGACGGTCGACGCGTTCAACATCGCCGAGGAGTATCAGCTGCCGGTGATCGTCCTGTCGGATCAGTTGATCGGACAGAGACGTGAGACCGTCGACGCCGCGTCGCTCGTCCACGACGTCGTGCAGCGGCGGATCGCACTTCCAGTCGATGAGTACAAGCGCTACGCCTACACGGAAGACGGCGTCTCGCCGATGACGATTCCGGGCATCGAGCACGGCATGTATCAAACGAACGGACTCGAACACGACGAGCTCGGACGACCGAGCTCGATGTACGTCGTGCACGAACAGATGAACGACAAGCGTCATCGCAAGCTCGACGCGATCGCGGACCGCTATCGCCTGTTCCGGCGCTTCGGCGCCGAACATCCGGAGCTGGGAATCCTCTGCTGGGGATCGTCGGCCGGAACCGTTCGCGAGGCCGTCGAACGAATGAACGGGATGGGCGCGAGCGTCGCGGCCTTCGTGCCGCGCATTCTCGCGCCGTTGCCGGCCAGCGAGCTGCAGGCGTTCGTCGATCAGTGCGAGCGCATTCTCGTCGTCGAGCTCAGTCATGCCGCGCAATTCCATCGCTACCTCCGCTCAGAGATCGATCTGCCGCGCGGGCGAACCGCGGTGCTCGCGCGGTCGGGAGGAAAAACGCTGACGGTTTCGGAAGTGATGGCCGCCGCGGTCGAGAAGGTGATGGCATGAACGCGAACGATTTCAAGAGCGATCTCAAACCGGTGTGGTGTCCCGGTTGCGGCGACTTCGCCGTCCTCAACTCCGTCTACCGCGCGCTCGCGGCCGCGGGCTGCGCGCCGCACGAAACCGTGCTCGTCTCCGGCATCGGCTGCTCGTCGCGTTTGCCGGGATACGTGGAGACGTACGGTTTCAATTCGCTGCACGGACGCGCACTCCCGATCGCCATCGGCGCGAAAGTCGCGTCGCCGCGCATGACGGTGGTGGCGGTCGGCGGCGACGGTGACGGACTCGCGATCGGCGGCAATCACTTCATGCACGCGGCGCGTCGCAACGTCGACATCGCGTACATCATGATGGACAATGAAATCTACGGCCTGACCAAGGGACAGGCCGGCCCCACCACGCCGACTGGCGACAAGACGAAGTCGACGACGTACGGCAATCCCGATCCCGCGATCGATCCCTGCGCCCTCGCCATCTCCCTCGGCGCGTCGTGGGTCGCGCGCGGCTTCTCCGGCGACGTAAAGGGAACGACCGAGCTGATGACGCGCGCGATCCGGCATCACGGCTTCGCCTTCCTCAACATCCTCTCGCCCTGCGTCACCTGGCGCGGCGAAGAACAGCACAAAGAGCTGCGCGCGAAGACGCGCGCGATTCCGGCGGACCACGACGTCACGTCGCGCGAGGCCGCGCTGCGCTTCACCGGCGAGCACGATGTACTCACGACGGGCGTGTTGTACGAAGTCGCGCGGCCGACGCTGCTCGACGAGCTCGCGCAGATCGAGAGGCGCGCGCGCGGAAGCGCGCCGCCGCCGACGCGCGATCAGATCCTTCAGTTATTTCAGATGAGGTGACGTATGGGAAGCGGATTCGGAATCGCATTTTTCATCGGAGTGGCCCTCGCGCTCGTCGCGCTCTTCAGCGCGTTGTATTTCCGCTATCGAGGGAAGCGCATCGTCACCTGTCCTGAAACGCACGCGCCGGTGAGCGCGAAGATCAACGCCGCGCTTGCGGCGGGAACATGGATCGTGAGCCGGCCGCGCTTCGCCATCACCGCCTGCTCGCGCTGGCCGGAGCGCGCCGGATGCGATCAGGCGTGCGCGCCGCAGATCGAGGCGTCGCCGGAAGAGACGCTCGTGCACAACATCGTCGCGCGCTGGTATGCCGAACGAGACTGCACCTACTGCCGCAAGCCGATCCGCGAGATCGGCGGCCCGGTGATGCCGGGCCTGCTCGTCGACGGCGAGCTGCACGAATGGAAAGACATCGCGCCGGAAGATCTTCCGCGCGTCCTCGAACATTCCGTCGCGGTCTGCGCGCACTGCGAGCTGGTCGAAGACTTTCGCATGCGCCATCCCGATCTCGTCCTCACGCGGCCCACGGCTCCGGCGCACGCGCAGCGGCACCTCACGATCGCCGACGCGTCGCGCGCGCTCTACTGAGCTCGCGTGATCGTCATCACCTCAACGCGTGAGCGGCACTCCCGCGCCACGGAAACTGCCGACGCAAGATAAGACCATGAAGCCGAACCGTTTCCTGTTCATCGCCATCGGCGTCTCGGCGCTGGCCTTCGCGTTCATCGCCGCGAGCGGCATCAACAAGAATCTCGTCTACTACTGGACGCCCACGCAGTTGCGCGCGTCCGGCGGGAAAGCGTACGGCGCGACGATCCGCCTCGGCGGGATGGTTGCGCCGGGATCGATCCGCCGATCCGGCACGACCGGCGTGGAGTTCGACGTCCAGGACGCCGGCACGCTCGTGCACGTCAGGTCGACCGGCGTTCCGCCGCAGATGTTCCGCGACAACATCGGTGTCGTCGTCGAAGGGACGATGACGCGCGGCGGCGCGTTCGAGTGCCACCGGCTGATGGTCTCGCACAACAATCAATATCGCGCGCCGAAGCCGGGCCATCCGGTCGATCAGCAGCAGATGGAGAAGTACATCCGGGAGGCGAAATGACGCTGGCGGCATTGGGACGCCTGCTCATTCTCGCTTCGCTGCTCGCCGCGACGACCGGCGCAGTTCTCGGCTTCGCCAGCGGCGCGAAGAAGTCGCTCATCGGACTCCAATGGACGCGGCGCTTCGCGTATGCATTCGCGGCGCTGATGGTGCTGGCGACGCTGGTCATGGAGCGCGCGCTCGTCACGCATGACTTCTCCGTCAGCTATGTCGCGCACGTCGGATCGCGCGCGGTGCCGCTGTGGGTCACGATCGTCAGCCTCTGGTCGTCGCTCGAAGGCTCGATTCTCTTCTGGGGCTTCGTCCTCGGCATCTTCATCGCCGCCGCGACGCTGCTCACGCGCATCGGACACGAAGGCGAGATGCCGTACGCGATCGCGACGTGGCTCACGTGCGGATCGTTCTTCAGCTTCCTCATCGCCGGGCCGGCCAATCCATTCCTCACCGTCTCGCCCGTGCCGCTCGACGGACCGGGACCGAATCCTCTTTTGCAGAACCACATCCTCATGGTCGCGCATCCGCCGATGCTCTACCTCGGCTACGTCGGCATGACGATCCCGTTCGGCTTCGCCACCGCCGCGCTCTTCCGCGGGCGGCTCGAGCTCACGTTCCTCCGCCTCATTCGCAACTCGCTGCTCCTGTCGTGGATCTTCCTCACGCTCGCGATCATGCTCGGCGGCTGGTGGGCGTACGAAGTCCTCGGATGGGGCGGATATTGGGCGTGGGATCCGGTCGAGAACGCATCACTCCTGCCGTGGCTCACCGCAACGGCGGCGCTGCACAGCGCGATCATTCTGCAACGCCGCGGCGTGCTGAAGGGGTGGACGATCACGCTCGTGCAGGCGAGCTTCCTCCTCACGGTCCTCGGCACGTTCATGACGCGCTCCGGCGTGTTCAATTCCGTCCATTCCTTTACGCAGAGCGCGATCGGTCCGACGATCCTCGTGTTTCTCGCGGCAGTCCTGATCGGTACGGTGACGCTCCTCGCGCTGCGCATCGATTCCCTCGAATCCGACGGATCGATCGACGGCGCGGTGAGCCGCGAGGGAAGCTTCCTCCTGAACAATCTCCTTCTCGCCATCCTCACGTTCACCGTACTGATCGGGACTCTGTTTCCGCTCGTCGTCGAAGCGATCAGCGGCAAGCAGATGAGCGTCGGCCGCCCGTACTTCGACTCGATGGTCGTGCCGGCCGGCGTCGCGCTGCTCTTCCTCCTCGGCGTCGGACCGGCACTGCCATGGGGCCGCGCATCGCGCGAGGAGATCAAACGCGCGCTGCTGCCGCCGCTCATCGGCGCCGCGATGTTGACCATCGCCGGCGTCGCATTCGGCGCGCGGAACCCGTGGACGATCCTCACGCTCGCATTCGGCGGCTACGCGATTCAGGTGACGGTGTCGGCGATGTGGAAGGCGGGCTGGAAAGCACGCACCACGCGCGCATACGTCATCCACCTCGGCTTTGCGATCGCGATCGTCGCGATCGCCCTCTCGAGCACGATGCGCACGCAAACCGAGGTGACGCTGGCGAAGGGGCAGACCGCGAAGACCGGCAACTACAGCGTGACCTTCCTCGGCACCGAGCTGCGCAACGAGCCGCATCGCATGTCCTCCGTCGCGCTCATCGCGATTGCGAAGAATGGCAAAGCGATCAAGACGCTCGAACCGCGCATGAACCAATACGAAATGATGCGCGAGCCGATCGGAACGCCGGACGTCTACTCGACGATCGGCGGCGATCTCTATATCTCGATCGCGAGTCTCGAGGAGAGCCGCGCGAGCCTTCTGATCATCACGACGCCGTTCGTGTCGTGGATCTGGTTCTCCGTCGTGCTGATGGCGATCGGCGGCGCGATCTCGCTCATTCGCTTCCGCCGTGTGGCGCCGGCTGTCCAGCCTGCGCTCATCGACAAACTCGAAACGCTGTCCCACACGCCATGAACCGCACCGTCCTCATCATCGGCACGATCGTCACCGCCGCACTCGTCGGCGTGCTCTTCCTCGGGCTCGGTCACGATCCGTCGCACATCGACTCGCCGCTGGTCGGCAATCCCGCTCCATCCTTCGCGCTGAAAGTCGCGGGCAGCAACGAAACGATCGCACTCACGAAGTTTCGCGGCAAACCGATGGTCGTCAACTTCTGGGCGACGTGGTGTCGTCCCTGTTGGGAAGAACATCCGACGCTCACGGCCGCGGCGGGCGAGCTCGGAGACCGCGTGCAATTTCTCGGCGTCGTCTTCCAGGACGACGAGGCGAAGATTCTCGACTTCATGCGGCAGCGCGGCGCCGCGTATCCGACCGTGATCGATGAACGCGGCAAGACCGCGATCGCGTACGGCGTCGGCGGCGTGCCGGAAACGTTCTTCATCGACGCGAACGGCATCGTCGTCGCGAAATACGACGGACCGCTCTCGCCGGAACAGCTGCAGTCGTATCTCGCGAAGGTGCTGACACCATGATCCTCACGCTCATTCTGTTGATCGGAATCGCGGAACCGCCGCACGGCACGCCGCTGCAAGGCGGGGAGCTCGAGCGGCGCACGCAGGCAATCGCGTCGGAGATCCGCTGCCCGGTGTGCCAGGGACTCTCGATCGCCGACTCGCCGTCGGAGATGGCCGTGAACATGAAGGCCGAAGTGCGCGACCTCGTTGCGCGCGGCTACACGCAGGAACAGATCGACCGGCACTTCGAACGCTCATACGGACAGTTCGTTCTGCTGCGTCCGAAGTTCCGCGGCGTGAACACGCTCGTCTGGATCCTTCCGATCGCGGCGCTCGCCGCCGGCGCGTTCCTCGTTCTCCTCACACTCCGCAAATTGACGAAAGGTGCACTGTCATGAACACCTCTACCAACTGGACCAGCGCCATTGCCGTTCTCGCCGCCGGACTGATTCTCGGATTGCTGCTGATGGTCGTGATGCGCCGCCGCGCAAAGACCGAATCGAAACCACGCCCCGTTCTGAAGGGCTTTGTCTGGGGCGTCGCAACGACGCTCGTCCTCGGCTTCATCGGCCTCCGTGTGGCGCAGGCTTTCCAGCCTGCGCCCAAATCCGAAGACGTCGAATCCCGCATCGCGCGCGCGAAAGACCTCTTCGCGAAAGACGACCTGAAGGGCGTGCTCGAACAGACCACAGCGGTCCTGGCGAAACATCCCGACGAGCCGCGCGCGCTCACCTACAACGCGATCGCGCTGATGTCGATGGGCAAACTCGACGAGGCGCGCACGCAGCTCGAGACCGCAACGAAAAAAGATCCCGCACTGCTCGACGCATGGGTCGCACTCGCCTCCGCGCGCGCCCAGGCCGGCGATCACGACGCTGCAGCGGCCGCCATCGACTCAGCGATCAAAACACACCCGAACGACGCGCCGCGCCTGCAGCAAGTGCTCGCGCAAATGCAGCAGAGCGCATCGAACCTTCCTCCCGATCATCCGCCGCTCGCATCCGCGTCCGCATCCGCGGCTGCGCCGGTCGACGGAAAACTCGTCCATGTCACGCTCGCGCTCGAAGATCCATCGAAGAGCGGAATCGTCTACGTGATCGCGCGCGCGGACGGAGCCAAAGGACATCCCGTCGCCGTGAAGCGCATCGACACCAACGCCTTCCCCCTCACCTTCGACTTCGGCGGCGCCGACACGATGATGGGCGGCGCACTTCCCGCACACTTCCACCTCGAAGCACGCCTCGACTCCGACGGCGATGCCGGGACGAACAACGCGTCCGATCCGAAGGCCTCGGCGGAGGTCAGCGCGGGAGAGAACGTGTCACTGACGTTGAAGTGATCCGGGTGTCACTTCCGCAACGCGCTCCTCAGCTTCCGCACGGCCTCGGTCTGAGTCTCGCAGTCGAGGAACTGCCGGATGAACGATGGCGTGAGGCCCGGAATGACGACGCTCTGTGAGATCTCGACGTAAGCGTTGCCGCGAAGCTCGTATGCCTGGAGCTCCTCTTTTTTCCAGATCCAAACTTCCCTTACGCCAAGACCGCGATAGACATCCAACTTGTCGAGCCCGCCGTGAGTCCAGATCACTTCCACGGCGAGATCGGGAGTATCTTTCCGTGCGCCAACCGCATAACACTCGTCCGGCTCGATTCCGCGCCGCTTCGGAGCGCTGCGTATCGTCATCGACTTGTAGCCTTCGAAAACGATTTCCTTCTCATCGGCATAGGCCTCGAGAAGACGCGCGATCAATTTTGCGAGCAGTTCATGGGTTTGCGAAGGACTCATGATCTCGAGCTGTCCCTCCAAGTAAGTCACGCGCACGCCGGCGCGATCGCCGAGCGTCACCAGGAAGGTTTCGAACTGCCGCCAGTCGATGCCGCCGAGAATCACCCGCTGATCGGGATCGTCCACCCGACTCGGAGCGGCGAGGACAGGGGCGGTTGACATGAACCGAATATAGCACCCGGCGACGCACACGCGCTTGTGTGAGTTCGCACAGCCGCCCGTGCCGCTCGCTACGCGTGATCACCGGCCACGCGCCTACATTCGGCGCATGAGCACAATCGCCGAACAACTGCGGCGCTCCGGCGCGAGCCGGCGCGATTTCCTGACGTTTTGCGGCAAGTTGATGGTCGCGGCGCCGGCCGGTTTGGCCATCACGAGTTTCCTGAGTCCCGAAGCCGTCGCGGCAACGATCGGACGCGCTAGACGTCCGTCGGTGATCTGGCTGCACATGCAGGACTGCACGGGCTGCACGGAAACGCTCCTGCGTACGTCGCAGCCCGATCTCGCCACGCTGCTCTTCGACGTCATCTCCCTCGACTATCACGAGACCGTGATGGCCGCCTCGGGATACGACGCGGAGCACGCGCTCGCCGATGCGATGAAGGAGAACGACGGCAAGTACATCCTCGTCGTCGAGGGATCGATTCCGACCGGCGAGAGCGGGACGTATCTGAAGATCGCCGGCCGCAACGGAATCGACATGCTCCGCGATGTCGCCGCACACTCCGCGGCCGTCGTCGCGATGGGCTCGTGCGCGTCGTGGGGCGGCATTCCATCGAGCAACATCAATCCCACGGGAGCCACCGGCGTCGACTCGATCATCAAGAGCAAGCCGGTCGTCAATCTTCCCGGCTGTCCGCCGAATCCGTACGTTCTCCTCGCCACCATTCTGGAATTCGCCGCCACGGGCAAACCGCCGAAGCTCGATTCTCTCGGACGCCCGAAGTTCGCGTACGACCGCGTGATTCACGATCACTGCCCGCGCCGCGCGCACTTCGACGCCGGCCGCTTCGCGAAAGAGTTCGGCGACTCCGGACATCGCAGCGGCTGGTGTCTCTACCAGCTCGGATGCAAAGGCCCGGTCACGCACGCGCCGTGCTCGACGCGGCACTTCAACGAAGTCGTCGACTGCTGGCCGATCGGCATCGGCTCGCCGTGCGTCGGCTGCACGGAAAAAGACGTCGCCTTCACCGTCCCGATCTTCAAGACCGCGGACATCATCCATCCCGTCCCGCCGAACACGTATCCGCCGATCGCCGCCGAGCACAAGGGAATCAGTCCGGTCGCGACCGGAGTCGCGGGGATCGTCGGGGGTGCGCTGATCGGCGCGGGCCTGCTCGCGTCGCGCAACTTCCCGTCGAAAGAGGAGTGAGCGATGGACATCGATCGCCGGTCACTTCTGAAAACCGCCGCCGCTGCCGCGACGCTCACCATCATCCCGGCCGCGGAAGCGCGCGAACGGCGCGTCGCGCCGTCCGATGCCGTCGGTCTGCTCTACGACACCACGCGCTGCGTCGGCTGCAAGGCCTGCGTCGTCGCCTGCAAGCAGGCGAACGAAATGGCGCCGGACGTCGACGGCTACGGCGGCGGCTTGTATGACGCACCGGAGGGACTGAACGAGTACACGAAGAACGTGATCGCCCTTTATCGCGAAGGCGAAGAGCAATCGTTCGTGAAGAAGCAGTGCATGCACTGCATCGATCCCGCGTGCGTTGGGGCGTGCATGCTCGGCGCGATGCACAAAGGCGCGTTCGGCGTCGTGTCGTACGACGCCGCCAAATGCGTCGGCTGCCGCTACTGCGAGACCGTCTGCCCGTTCAACGTTCCGAAGTTCGAGTGGTCGAAGAAGGCGCCGAAGATCGTGAAGTGCGAGCTGTGCCGGCATCGGCTCGCGGAAGGAAAGGAACCGGCATGCAGCGAAGTCTGTCCGCGCGGCGCCGTGATCTTCGGCCGGTACGCCGACCTCCTCGCCGACGCGCGCGAGCGACTCGCAAAAAATCCCGGCAAGTACGTGCCGAAGATCTACGGCGAGCGTGAGCTGGGCGGCACGCAGGTCCTCTACCTCTCGCACGTTCCGTTCGAGAAACTCGGCTTCCGCTTCCAGGGCGAAGAGGCCGTGCCGCACGTGCAGCAGAGCGTGCAGCACGGCGTGTACAAGGGCTTCGCCGCGCCGGTTGCGCTCTACGCGCTCCTCGGCGCGGTGATGTTCCGCAATCGCCGGCGAGGAGACAGCGATGAGTAGGAACTTCAAAATCCTCCTGCTGCTTGCCGCGATCGGGATCATGCTGATCATCCGCCGGTTCGCCATCGGCCTCGGCGCGTCGACCGCGCTCTCCGACGGCTACCCGCTCGGACTCTGGATCGCGCTCGACGTCGTCGTCGGCACCGCGCTCGCGTGCGGCGGCTACGCCGTTGCGCTCCTCGTCTACATCTTCAATCGCGGCCAGTACCACCCGCTCGTGCGCCCCGCGATTCTCACCAGCGCCCTCGGCTACTCGATGGCCGGACTCTCCGTCGCCATCGATCTCGGCCGGCCGTGGAACATGTGGAAGATCCCGCTCTACTTCCGCAACTGGAACCTGAACTCCGCGCTCCTCGAAGTCGCGCTCTGCATCATGGCCTACGTCTGCGTGCTCTGGATCGAGCTCACGCCGGCGATGTTGAAGCCGAGCCGCATCACCCGCTTTCTCGACCGCATTCTCGTCTGGATCATCGCTCTCGGCATGCTCCTCCCGACGATGCATCAGTCGTCGCTCGGCTCGCTCATGCTCCTGGCGGGACCGAAGCTGCATCCGCTGTGGAACACGCCGCTGCTGCCGCTGCTCTTCCTCATCACGTGTCTCGCGATGGGCTACGCGATGGTCGTGTTCGAGTCGGCGATCAGCCGGCGCCACACCGCGCTTCTCGCCGTGCTGCAAAAGATCGCCGTGTTCGCGGGCATCGCATTCGTCGCTCTGCGTCTCATCGATCTCGCGCTGCGCAGTCGCCTGTCGATCGCGATGCACCTCGATCTCTACGGCATCATCTTCTGGATCGAGATCGTCCTCTGGCTGATGCCGGCGATGATCGCGAATCCGTTCCGCGGCGCGATGTGCATCGCACTCGCCGGCGGGCTCTATCGCTTCGACACGTTCCTCGTCGCCTTCCAGCCCGGACCCGGATGGCACTACTTCCCGTCCGTCTCCGAGATGTTCATCAGCATCGGCCTCATCGCGCTCGAGATCGCCATCTACATCGCGCTGGTGAAGCGATTCCCGATTCTCGGCGGCATGCCTGCCCAGGAGCACTCTCGTGTAGCGCAGGCTTTTCAGCCTGCTCCCCGGCATCAGGAGACGACATGACCAAGATCACGATCGATCCGATCACGCGCATCGAAGGACACCTTCGCATCGACGTCGAAGTCGACGGCGGCAAAGTGCAGAAAGCGTGGGCGTCGTCGACGATGTGGCGCGGCATCGAGCGCATTCTTCTGGGACGCGATCCGCGCGAGGCGTGGCTCTTCACGCAGCGCTTCTGCGGCGTCTGCACGACCGTGCACGCACTCGCATCCGTGCGCGCGGTCGAAGACGCGCTGAACCTGCCGATTCCGAAAAACGCGCAGTACATCCGCAATCTCATCCTGATTGCGCACGCGCTGCACGATCACATCGTGCACTTCTATCAGCTCTCCGCGCTCGACTGGGTCGACGTCACGCAGGTGCTGAAGGCCGATCCGAAGAAAGCGTCGTCGATCGCGGAGAGTCTCTCCGACTGGCCGAACAACTCGGCGAAAGAAATGGCCGCGGTGAAGACGCGCGTCAAAGGACTCGTCGACAGCGGACAACTCGGACCGTTCGCGCACGGCTACTGGGGACATCCGGCGATGAAGCTGCCGCCGGAAGTGAACCTCATCGCCGTCGCGCACTACCTGCAGGCGCTCGAATACCAGCGCTACGCCAACCAGGTCGTGGCGATGCTAGGCGGGAAGACGCCGCACATTCAGAACGTCGCCGTCGGCGGCGTCTCGAACGCGATCAACATCGAGAGCGAAGCGGCGCTGAACGTCGATCGCCTGTACGCGATGAAATCGCTCTTCGACAAGGTCGTCGGGTTCGTGCAGAACGTCTACGTGCCCGACGTCTGCGCCGTCGCCGGCTTCTATCCCGACTGGTTCGGATACGGATCGGGCGTGACGAACTATCTCTCCGTTCCCGATCTGCCGCTCGACGAGAAGAGCACGGAATTCGAATTGCCGGGCGGCTTCATTCCGCACGGCGACCTCTCGAAGCTGCGCCCGATCACCGGACAGAAAGACGAGGCCTGGCGCAAGGCGGTGACCGAAGACAGCGAGCACGCCTGGTACAAGAGCGGCGGCGCGCTGCATCCGTGGAAGGGCGAGACCGAGCCGAACTTCACCGACTGGCAGGCCGACGGAAAGTATTCGTGGGTGAAAGCGCCGCGATACGAAGGAGAGCCCGCGCAAGTCGGACCGCTCGCGAACGTGCTCGTCGGCTACGCGAGCGGAAATCCGCTGATGAAGAAGTGGACCGACGCCGCGCTCGCGAAAATCTCAGCCATCGCCGGCGTCACCGCCACTCCCGCGATGCTGCACTCGACGTTGGGCCGCCACGGCGCGCGCGCGGTGCGCACCGCCGTGCTCTCCGAGCTCGCGACCAAGCACTGGCAGCTGCTCACCGACAACGTGCTCAAGGGCGACACCGCGATCTTCAATCCGCCGACGTTCCCGAAAGGCGAGATCGAGGGCGTCGGCTTCCACGAAGCGCCGCGCGGCACGCTCTCGCACTGGGTCGTCGTCGACGACGGCGTGATCAAGAACTACCAGGCCGTCGTGCCGACGACATGGAACGCCAGCCCGCGCGACAGCAAGAATACGCTCGGTCCCTACGAAGCCTCGCTCCTCGGCACGCCGATCGCCGACGCACAACATCCCCTCGAAGTCCTGCGCACGATTCATTCCTTCGATCCCTGCATGGCCTGCGCAGTCCACATGTTCGATCCCGCGGGCAACAACGTCGCGCGCGTGAAGGTCTTGTGACCACTGCAATCTACGGCATCGGCAACATCCTCATGGGAGACGACGGCGCCGGTCCCGCCGTCATCCGCCATCTCTCCGCTCATTACACTCTCGGCGACGGCGCCGTCCTCGAAGACCTCGGAACTCCCTCCCTCGACCTGCCGTCGTATCTCATCGGCTACGACAAGGTCGTCTTCATCGACGCCGTCGCCGCTGATGCGCCGCCCGGGACCATTCGCGTGTACTCGCGCGACGAGATCACCGCCGTCGCACCGGGAATCCGCATCAGCCCGCACGAGCCGTCGATCAACGACGCATTGATCATCCTCGACTTCGCGGGCAACGCTCCGCGCGACGTCGTGCTGGTCGGCATCGTGCCGGAGACCCTCGACGGAGGCATCGCATTGTCGCAAGCAGTGGCGGACGCGGTGCCGCGCGCGGCGGAAGTGGTCATGCGTGAACTACAATTTCTGATGTGAGCGCAGCGACACTTTCAGGAAAAGAGGAATGGATTGCGGAATTCGAGGCTGCTGCGTGCCGTCCATTACCGCTGCGAATGCGATATGCATTCATTCGCACGTACAAGCCGGTCCTCGATGATGCTCCCTTTCGCGCCTTCGACCACGATGGCCGATTACCGCGCGTGGTGCGAAGCCAATCTACCGTCATTGCTCGGCTACGGAAGATGAATGGCCGGAGCGTTCGAGTATCGGCAAGCCGAAGAGATCCGTGACGTCTTCGCAGCGCACCGTGTTCGCTAGCCGGCACGGCCGGCTGCGTGGAATTGCTCCGCCTCGCGGCATGCTTGTCGCCACCTCACGACCTGCGGTTTCGAGCGGCGCAACGCGCCTGAGATCGTCGTTTCTACCGCGCAGTCTCCTAGCCGGCGGCTCGTTCCAGCGCGCTATTCGCGAAGCTTCGCCGGCTCCGGAATCACGAAGCCATCCTTCTCCGTCAGAACGATGGCTTCCTTCTGCCACCGGCTCATGAGCCGGATTGCGGTCTCGAGTGTCGTGCCGAGGAGGTCGGCGATCTCCTGGCGCGACAGCGTGAGCGGAATGCGCACGCCGTCGGGAGTCGAGAGTCCGACGCGATCGGCGAGTGTGAGAAAGAGCCGCGCCGCGCGTTGTTCGGCCGACCCGGTGAGGTCGGCCAAACGTTTGTTGACCATCATCAACCGAAGCGTGAGACCGGCGAGCAGGTGACGCATCATCTCCGGCCGCTTCTCCAGCAGCGCGAAGAACTCGCGCTCCGGAATCGAGAGAATGCCGGACGGCTCGAGCGTCACCGCGCTCGCCGGAAAGGGAAGGCGCTCGAAGACCGCGACCGCGCCGACAGGCTCGCCGGGGCCGAGGATCTCGACGATGACGTCGCGTGCGCCGGCGGACTTCACGATCTTCACGCGGCCGATGTGCACGAAGTGAATGCGGTCCGCCGGATCGCCTTCGCGGAAGATCGTCTCCCCTTTGTCGTAGCCGCGCATCCGGCAGAGCGGCGCGACCGCCTCGCGATCCTCGCGGCGCAGTGCGGCGAGCAGTGGAATCGAGTCGAACGGAATCGGTACTTCGATCGGCATATGACCAATGTCATGGCGGCCGCATCGCCGCGCCTCTACATTCGATCATGAGGAGACGCGCAATGAACATCAATGCCGAAACGAAGACGATCGGAGAGCTGGCGCTCGAAACGCCGAACGCGATTGCGATCATGGAGCGATGGCAGATCGACTACTGCTGCCGCGGTCAGCAGTCGGTGGCGGAGGCGTGCAGGAACGCGGGAGTCACGCCGATGGAATTGCTCACGGCGATCGGTGAACCGCGCATCGAACAGTCGGGTGACTGGCAGAACAAAACGCTCGTCGAGCTGCAGGACTACATCGTGTCCGTGCATCACAGCTATACGCGGCAGGCGATCGAAACGATTTCGCTGCTGGCCGAAAAGGTCGCGAACCGGCACGGCGGCAATCACGCCGAGGTGCTGGATGTGCATCGCGTGTTCGGCGAGCTCGTGGGCGAGTTGATGCCGCACATGATGAAAGAGGAGCAGATTCTCTTTCCGTACGTCGAAGAGCTCGAGACCACCGGCGAGCGGCCGGAGTCGTGCTTCGGCACGATCGCGAATCCGATCCGCGTCATGCTGATGGAACACGAAACCGCGGGGGAGAAACTCGTCCAACTCCGCGCGTCGACGAACGGCTACGAGCTGCCGCCCGACGCATGCCTCAGCTTCCGCGCGTTGTACGAGCGGCTCGCGGATCTCGAACAGGATCTGCATCGCCACATCCACCTCGAGAACAATCTCCTCTTTCCGCGCGCGCTGCGACTCGAGGCCTATCGATGACGACGATCCCGCTCCCGGCGCGGCCGGTCGCGTTGCGTTCGCTGGCGTTGCCGGCGGAGCACGGCGGCTGGGGCTTTCTCCTGGAGCCGATCGCCCTCGGCCTCCTGGTCGCGCCGTCCTGGAGCGGAGCGATGATCGCCGTTGCGGCGGTCTTCGTGTTCCTCGCGCGTCATCCGCTCAAGCTCGCGCTGCAGGACGCTGTTCGTCGCAGGTCGTATCCGCGAACGCCGTACTGCCGGATGCTCGCCGCGATCTATCTGCTCGCCGCACTGCTCCCGCTGGCGCCGTGCAGCGCACGCGTATGGATCCCGTTCGCCGTCGTCGCGCCGTTCGCTCTCGTGCAGTTGATCTACGACGCGCGCAACCGCTCGCGCGAGCTCGTCGCGGAACTGAGCGGCGCGCTGGCGATGTCGAGCATCGCGACGGCAATTGCAATCGCAGGCGGGCGATCGATCGCGATGTCATTCACCCTCGCCGCCATCATCGCCGCGCGCTCGCTGCCGTCGATCCTCTACGTGCGCGCGCTGCTGCGCCGCGCGCCCGCATGGCCGGCGATCGCGGCACACGCACTCGCCGTTGCGCTCGTGGCCCTGATCGCATCCCCCTTCGCGATCGCGGCCATGATCATTCTTCTGCTGCGCGCCATCCACGGTGTAGCGCAGCCTTTCCAGCCTGCGCCGCAAACCATCGGGTGGCGCGAGATCGCCTACGGCGCGGTCACGGTGACACTGGTCACCATCTCCTGTATCACCTGACATCTCATCACCGCCTCCCGCCACTTAACTTGATCCCAACGGGAATCGAGACATGGCGCACGGAGGACTCCACATCGAAGTCCGCGGAACGGTTCAGGGAGTTGGATACCGTCCGTGGGTGTATCAGCTGGCGCAGCGGATCGGCGTCGCCGGGCGTGTCTGGAATGACTCGCGCGGCGTGTCGATCGATGCGTACGGAACACGCGAGGCTCTCGACGGCTTTCTGGCGCAATTGCAGGCCGGCTCTCCCCCTGCCGCCTCCGTGCGCTCGGTGACGTGCTCGGAGCTCTCTGACGCGGATCTCGACGCGTTCACCATTGCCGGCAGCGCAACTTCCTCCGAGCGCCGCGTCTCGATTCCTGCCGATCTCGCCACCTGTGACGACTGTCTGCGCGAGCTGCTCGATCCGGACGATCGCCGCTATCGCTATCCGTTCATCAACTGCACGAACTGCGGGCCGCGCTACTCGATCGTCTACGGCTCGCCGTACGACCGCGCGAAGACGTCGATGGCGCGGTTCACGATGTGCGATGCCTGCCGGCGCGAATACGAGTCGCCGTCGGATCGCCGCTTTCACGCGCAGCCGAATGCCTGTCCCGATTGCGGACCGCGCCTCGTCGCGATGACGCCGCAGGGAAACCACGTGGAGACGGACGACCCGATCCGCTTCGCCGCGCGCGCGCTTCGCGCCGGTCTCATCGTCGCCGTCAAAGGCCTCGGCGGGTTTCATCTCGCCTGCGATGCGACGTCGCCGCAAGCCGTGCAACGCCTGCGCGAGCGCAAGCATCGCGAGACCAAACCTCTCGCGATCATGGTGCCCGATCTCGCGGAAGCGGAAACGCTCGCCGAACTGAACGACGAAGAGCGCGCGCTGCTCGTTTCGATCGAGCGCCCGATCGTTCTAGCAAAAGCGAGCAATTCCGCGCCCGCTCCCGCGCCCGGGGCGGGCGGGCTGAGCGAAGCGACCCTCATCGGCCTCTTCCTCCCCTACACGCCGCTGCATCACCTGCTGCTGCGCGATGCCGGCATGCCGCTCGTCATGACGTCCGGCAATTTCTCCGACGAGCCGATGGTGACGACGAACGACGACGCGCTGCACCAGCTCGGCGAGGTCGCCGATCTCTTCCTGATGCACGACCGCGACATCGTGACGCGCGTCGACGACTCGGTCGTGCGCGTGATCGCCGGCGCGCCAACACTGATCCGCCGCGCGCGCGGCTACGTCCCGCACGCAATCGAAACGCGGCGCGAATTTGCGGAGCCGATCCTCGCCTGCGGCGCGCATCTCAAGAACACGTTCTGCATCGCCTCTGGCACGGCCGCATTCCTCGGCCCGCACATCGGCGACCTCGAAAGCGTCGCGACGCTGCACGCGTACGAATCGGCCATCGAGCGCATGAAAGAGTTCATCGGCGTCTCGCCGAAGTTGCTCGTGCACGATCTGCATCCCGACTACTTCTCGACGCGCTACGCGCTCGCCGAGAGCGGTGTCCGCACGATCGGCGTGCAGCATCATCACGCGCACGTCGCCAGCGTGATGGCCGAGCATGGACTCGACGGCCCGGTGATCGGCATCGCCTACGACGGCACGGGCTTCGGCACCGACGGCACGTCGTGGGGCGGCGAGATCCTGATCGCGCGCTACGCCGGCTTCGAGCGCTTCGCCACGTTCCGCGCAATTCCGCTCGCCGGCGGCGATCTGGCGATTCGCCAGCCGTGGCGCATCGCACTCGCGCTGCTCGATGATGCCTTCGACGGCGAGCCGCCGCCCTTCGAGATCTTCGCGCGCAAGGACGTCGAGACCGTGCGCCGCATGATCGCGCGCAACTTCAACAGCATGCCCGCGCGCGGAGTCGGCCGCTACTTCGATGCGTTCGGCGCGCTGTTTCTCAACATGCCGGACGCGCACTACGAAGGCGAAGTGGCGTTCCAGTGGAACCTCATTGCCGATCCATCGTGTGGCGCGGACTTTCCAGTCCGAGTTTCCGAAGCACAGGCTGGAAAGCCTGTGCTACACGAGATCGATCTGCGCCCGACGATGCGTGCGGCGGTCGACGCCTACCTGCACGGAGTCTCACCCGCCACGATCTCCGCGCGCTTTCACAACACAATCGCCGCGGTGACGGCGAAGCTCGCGCTCGAAGCGAGAGCGATGCACGGCGAGCTGCCGGTCGTCCTCAGCGGCGGATGTTTTCAAAACGCGCGGCTCGCGGAATCGGTCATCGACGCGATCGGCGGAAACGTATTCATGAATCGCGGCGTGCCGCCGGGAGACGGCGGCATCGCGCTGGGACAGGCGTTCATCGCCAGGGAGATCGCAGCATGTGCTTAGGCGTTCCGGGTCGCGTCATCGACGTGCGCGAGTTCACCGCCACGGTCGATTTCTGGGGCGTGCGCAAAGACGTGCGCCTCGACATCGTCGACGAGCCGGTCGCGCCCGGCGACTACATCCTCAATCACGTCGGCTTTGCCATTCGCCGCATTCCGCCCGAGTCGGTCGCGGAGACGCTCGCTTTATACGAAACACTGCTCGAAGGCGACGATACCGATCTGATGACCGGCGACGTGCGAGCGGAGATCGCGGGCACGTCATGAACGACATTCCGCTGCAGTTTCGCGATCCCAACCTCGCGCGCTCGCTCGCCGCGACGCTCGCCCGTCTCGTCGGCGACCTCGGGCGTCCCGCCGCGGTGATGCACGTCTGCGGCAGCCACGAACAGGCGATCGCGAAATTCGGCTTGCGCTCGCTCTTCCCGAAAGCGCTGGACGTGATCATGGGTCCCGGTTGCCCCGTCTGCGTCACCGACGTTCCCGAAGTCGATGAAGGAGTGCTCATCGCCGCGCAGGGCGCGCGCATCGCCACGTTCGGCGACATGCTGAAAGTTCCCGGCACCGTGCGATCGCTCGCCGATGCGCAGGCGTTGGGCGCGAAGATCGACATCATCTACAGCCCGAAGCAGGCCGTCGATCTCGCGCGCAAGACGACCGAAGAAGTCGTGCTCTTCGCGACCGGCTTCGAGACGACCGCCGTCGCAACCGCGGCAGTGATCCTCGACAATCCGCCGCCGAATTTCTCCGTCCTCTCCGCGCACAAGTACATCCCGCCGGTGATGGAGATCGTCGCGGAGATGCCGGGCTCGCGCATCGAAGGATTTCTCGCCGCCGGTCACGCGGCGACGATCACCGGCTCCGCGGTCTTCGAAGAATTCGTCGAACGCCACGGCGTGCCGGTCGTCATCGCCGGCTTCGAGCCGAACGACATTCTCGCGGGACTCGTTGAGCTCGTCGAGTTGATTCGTGCGGGCACGCCGCGCGTCGTGAACATGTTTCCGCGTTGCGTCACGCGCGAAGGAAACCTCGCGGCGCAACAGCAGCTGTGGCGCGTCTTCCGCTCGACCGGCGGACGCTGGCGCGGCATCGCGCACGTGCCGAACGGCAATCTGCGATTGCGCGACGAGTTCGCGCACGTCGACGCGCGCAGGCGTTTCCCCATCGATCTCTCGTCGCTGTGGGACTACGCACCGCCCGCGCTCGCCGGGCAGTGCATCTGCGGCGACATTATGGCCGGCATCCGCAATCCGCGCGACTGCCGTCTCTTCAATCGCGAATGCGTTCCCGAAAACCCGGTCGGCGCCTGCATGGTGTCGAACGAGGGAACGTGCAAGATCTGGCACCTCTACGGCGGCGTGCCCGATCTGGAGGCATCCGCATGAGCACCGATCGTGGAACGCAGACTTTTCAGTCTGCGCCCCCAAGCGGCAGGCTGGAAGGCCTGCCCCACACCGTGAGCCTCAAACAAGGCGGCGGCGGACGCGCGATGCGCGCGCTGATCGAGAAACTCTTCGTGCGCGACTTCGCCGCATTGCCGTTCGACGGAGTCGGCGTCGGCGCGATGGATGACGGCGCCGCCATCCGGATCGGCGAGGAATGGCTCGTCATCACCACCGACTCGCACGTCATTCATCCGATCGTTTTCCCCGGCGGCGACATCGGCAAGCTCTCGATCTGCGGCACGGTCAACGACCTCGCGATGATGGGCGCGACGCGAGTCCTCGGCCTCACCTGCAGCGTGATCCTCGAAGAAGGATTCGCGCTCGAGTCGCTCGAGGCGATCCAACGCTCGATGCTCGCCGCGTGCATCGAAGCGAATGCGCCGGTCATCACCGGCGACACCAAAGTGATGGGCCGAGGAGAAGTCGATGGTGTTGTCATCAACACGTGCGGCATCGGACTCACGCGCACGCTCGTGCGCGACAACGCACTCCGCGCCGGCGATCGCATCCTCGTCACCGGCTCGATCGGCGAGCACGGACTCGCGGTGATGGCCACGCGCCACGGCATCGAAATCGACGGCGAGCTCGTCTCCGACGTCGCGCCGCTGAATTCATTGATCGAAACGATTGTCGCCGACGTCACGGCGATGAAAGATCCGACGCGCGGCGGCGTCGCCAGCGCGCTGCACGAGATGGCGTCCAAGAGCAACGTCGGCATCGTCCTCGACGAGCGCGCGATTCCGGTTCTTCCGCCCGTCCGCTCCGTGGGCGAGCTCCTCGGCATCGATCCGCTGCATGTCGCGAACGAAGGGAAGGCGCTCATCGGCGTGCGCGCGGAGCTGGCGGAGAGCGTCCTCGCGCGACTGCGCGCGCATCCGCTCGGCCGGCGTGCGGCGATCATCGGCACCTGCGTCGCCGAGCGCCCCGGCTCGATCATTCTCGACACCGGATTCGGAAGGAGGCTGCTCGCCGAGCCTGAAGGCGAGCCGCTGCCGCGCATATGTTGAAGCCTCCTCGAGAGGGACAGGCTTTCCAGCCTGTCACCGGCGACAGGTTAGAAAACCTGTCCCACACCAATATCGCCACGAGCGTCGACGGCGGCGTCGGCACGATCACCATCGATCGTCCCGCGCGATTCAACTCGCTCGACGACGAAACCGCACGCGATCTCCGCAAAGCGGGACTTCGCTTCGCGCGCGACACCGCGATTCGCGCGGTCGTGCTGCGCGGCACGAACGGCGTGTTCTGCAGCGGCGCGGATTTGAAGTACATCCGCGCGAGCGAAAACTTCGGCGACGCGTTCCGCTCGATCCTCGAATACATCCACAGCACGATCTCGGAGATCCGCCGCGCGCCGAAGCCGTTCATCGCCGCCGTCGACGGCATCGCCGCGGCCGGCGGCTTCGGGCTCGCGATGTCGTGCGACCTCGTGATCGCGTCCGATCGCGCCGCGTTCGAATGGGCGTATTCGAAAACGAGTCTCACCGGCGCCGAAAGCTCGACGTTCATGCTGCCGCGGCTCATCGGCCTGCGCCGCGCGATGGAGCTGCTGCTGCTCAATCCGCGGCTCGACGCTGCCCGCGCGCTCGAATACGGATTGATCAACAGAGTCGTCCCGGTCGCGGCATTCGACGACGAAGTCCAGCGCATCGCGCAGCAACTCGCGGCAGGACCGACCGAAGCATTGGGGATCGCGAAGGAGATGCTGAATCAGGCGGCGGGGATGGATCGGCTCGACGTGCATCTCGATCGCGAGCTGGAACACCTCGGGCGCATCGCGAACGGCAGCAACTTCGCCGAAGGCATCGACGCCTTCTTCGCGAAACGGAGTCCGGAGTTCGGAGCGGCGTGATGCACGAGTACTCGATCATCGAGTCGCTCGTCGACTCCGTCGCTGCCGCGGTTCCAAACAACGCGACCGTGCATCGCATCGACGTGCGCATCGGTGAAGTCGCGGGCGTCGACTGCACGCTGCTCGCGACCGCGTTCGAAGTCTTCCGCGCCGGAACGCTCTGCGAGCGCGCGTCGATGACGATCGAGCGCATCCCCGCCCAATGGGAATGCCCGCGCTGCAAAAACCCCATCGCACGCGGCGCGTTCCTGCGCTGCGCGTCGTGCAACGAGCCCGCGCGTCTCGCCGCCGGCGACGAGATCGTGCTGCAACGAATCGAACTGGAGGTGGACTGATGTGCAAGATCGACGTTCAAACGCGCATCCTCGCGCGCAATGACGACACGGCGTCACACAATCGGATACATTTTCTCGAGCGCGGCATCTTCACCGTCAACGTGATGGGCTCTCCCGGCTCGGGTAAGACCGCCGTGCTCGAGGCGACCGCGCGCGCGTTCGATCGCCGGGCAATCGCGGCGCTGGCGGGCGATCTCGCCACCGACAATGATGCCGCGCGCCTGCAGCGCGCCGGCATCCGCTCGCGCGCGATCACGACCGGCCAGGCGTGTCATCTCGATGCGGAGCTCGTCCATCACGAGCTGCATCATCTCGATCTCAGCGGCGTCGACTATCTCTTCATCGAGAACGTCGGCAATCTCGTCTGCCCCGCGGTCTACGACCTCGGCCAAAGCGCGAATGTCGTCGCGCTCTCCGTCACCGAGGGCGAAGACAAGCCGCTCAAATACCCGACGATGTTCGCGAAGGCCGATCTCGTTCTGATCACGAAGATCGATCTGCTTCCGTACCTCGGCACCGATCTCGATGCAATCCAGGACGCGCTGGCGCGCGTGATGCCGAACCCGCAGGTCGTGCTGCTTTCCGCGCGCGAAGGCTACGGCATCGACTCCTGGCTGGCATGGCTGACGAAATCCCGCGACGAGATCTTCTCCGCCGCGGAGGTCATGGCGTGACCTGGGCGCTCGTCCTCACCGCGGCGACGGTCGGCGCACTGCACACCCTCGCGCCCGATCACTGGATGCCGTTCGCCGCGCTCGCACGCGCGCGGGGATGGTCGCCGCTCCGCGCCGCGCGCACGACGGTCGCCTGCGGCTTCGGCCATGTCACCGTTTCCGCGTTGCTCGGCATCGTCGCGCTCTACGCCGGCCTCGAAGTGATCAAGCTGATCGGAGGCCGGCTCGAAAATCTCGCGACGTACCTGCTGATGGGATTCGGAACGCTGTACATGATCTGGGGCCTGCGTCGAAGTTTCCGTCGCGACCCGATGTCCGTGCTGCACGCGCACGATCATCACCACGCGCACGGTCACAACGATCACGATCACGGCCTGACGGAGGGGTCGCTGTTCGTGTTGTTCTGCCTCGATCCGTGCGTGGCCGTGATTCCGATGATCATCGCCGCCGCGAGCGGCGGATGGGCGGCGGTCGGGACGGTCGTGCTCGCGTACGAGGCAGCCACCATCGCCACGATGGTCGTGCTGGTCACGAGCGCGCACGCAGGCGCACGCGTCTTCCGCGCGCCGTGGATCGATCGATACGGAGACGCCGTGGCCGGCGCGTTGATCGTCGTGGCCGGTGTCACGGTGCAAGTCCTCGGCATCTGATTCGGTGTGGTGCGGGCTTTCCAGCCCGCCTCCGGGGGCAGGTTGGAAAACCTGCCCTACACCGTGTGTCGATCGTCACACCGGCATGTTCGGCGAGTCACGGCTTGCTGTTCGAAGCGGATCGATCATGAGCACATGATCAGCGTGACGAAACTCCTCGGCGGCGCCTCCTACTTCGGCGACCGTCTGCGCTACCACAAACATTCGGCCAAACAGACAATGGGGGCGCGGCCCGATTCGGGCCCCGTCGTCGTCTGGAATGCGACGAAGACCTGCAATCTCGAATGCGTGCACTGCTACGCCGATGCAGAGCCGCGCCGCTTTACGGGCGAGCTCACGACGGCCGAGGCGGACACGATGATTCGCGATCTCGCGTCGATCAAAGTGCCGGCGCTCCTCATCTCCGGCGGTGAGCCGCTCGTCCGTCCCGACGTGCTCGATCTCGCCGAGCTCGCGATGTCGCTCGGCGTCCGCGTCACGTTCTCCACGAACGGCACGCTCATCGATGCGAAGAAGGCGCAGCGCATCGCGAAGATCGGCGTCGCGTACGTCGGCATCAGCGTCGACGGCGGCGAAGCGCGGCACGATCGCTTCCGCGGCCGTGACGGCGCGTTTCGCGACGCGATGCGCGGCATTCGCAACTGCCGCGATGCCGGCATTCGCGTCGGCGTGCGCTTCACCGTCACGAAAGAAAACGTCGGCGAGATCGATGACGTGTTCCGCATCGTCGAGGACGAAGGCATCGGACGCCTTTGCCTCTATCACCTCGTCTACTCCGGCCGCGGCGCGTACCTCGCCGGAATCGATCTCGAAGTCGAAGAAAAGCGCCGGCTGATGAACAAGCTGATCGAGCGCGTCGAACGGTGGAACGGCGAAGGACGCGAGATCGAGGTGATGACCGTCGACAACCACGCCGACGCTCCCTACATCTATCTATGGTTGCGCGAGCACGATCCCGCGCGCGCAGACGCCGCGCTGTCGCTCGTCCGGAGCAACGGCGGCAACCGTTCGGGAATGGCCATCGGCTGCATCGACAGCTTCGGCCTCGTGCATCCCGATCAATTCTCGACGAACCACACCCTCGGATCGATTCGCGAGCGCCCGTTCTCGGAGATCTGGCGCGACGATCGCGTGCAGCTGCTGCACGGTTTGCGCGTCCGCAAGACGCTGCTGCAGGGACGCTGCGCGACGTGCCAATGGCTGCCGGTGTGCAACGGAAACTTCCGCGCGCGTGCCGAGGCGGCGACCGGCGACTACTGGCAATCCGATCCCGGCTGCTATTTGCTCGATGAGGAGATCGGTGTAGGACAGGCTTTCCAGCCTGTCCGCCGGGCGCAGGCTGGAAAGCCTGCGCTACACGAGGAGATCGCGTCATGAGCGCGGTGCTCGAGCTCTCGGTCTCACCGCGGGACGCGATCAATCGACAGATCCTCGAAGTCTCCGAAGATCGCATTCGCGGCTTCGTGCGCGATCCGTTCGTGGAGATCGCGCGCCGTTCGGGAGTCGAGCTCGCGGAAGTCATCGCGCGCATTCGCGCGATGCTCGAAGCCGGCACGATTCGGCGCGTACGACAAACGCTGCTCGCGACCAACCTCGCGCAGGGTGCGCTCATCGCGTGGAAGATCGACGAACAGCTCGTCGACGCCGCGTTCCAGTTCATCGCGTCACGCGATCCGTTCTCCGGACACGTCGTCATTCGCAACAGCGAGACCGGTCCGACGGAGTGGCGGCTCTGGACGACGCTCAAAGTGCCGACCGGTTTCTCCGTCGAGCGCCATTGCGAATCCTTGAAACAGCAGATCGGCGCCGAAACGTATCGCGTGATGCCCGCGCTGCGCGCGTTCGTCCTCGGCGTCGGCCACATGCGGCGCAAAGGAATGCGCGTCGGCGAAATGTCGGACGCGCGTGCCGAGGCGATGGTGCCGGCGATCGTGGACCTCTCGGAGCGCGATTGGGACGTGCTCATGATTCTCAAGCGCGATCTCGATCCCGAAGAAATCGGCGAGCAGTTGTGGGAACGCCGCGCGCACGCCGCCGGAATCGATGCGGATGCGTTCTTCGTCATCGCCGAGGATCTCGATCGCCGCGGCGTGATCGGACGCTTCTCCACATTCCTCGAACACTCGAAACCGGTCGCAGGCGAAGAACGCCTGTCGAGCTTCAACGGACTCTTTCATTGGGCAGTGCCGCGCGGACGCGAAATCGAAGCCGGATGTGAAATCGGACGCTTCGCGATTCTCACGCACTGCTACTGGCGCGACGCGGGACCGGAGCTGAACGACGTCAACATCATGGCCGTCGCGCACGGCGAGACGAAAGAAGAAGTGCTCGCGCACAAACGCGCGATCGACGCGCATCTCACATCGACCGGCATCGGCTTCACGTACACGAACGTCTACTGGGGCGGGCGCGCGGAGATCAAGCCGTCCGACATCTCGCCGGTCGCCTATCGCGAATGGGCGAGGAAGGCGGGGCTGTGATCGATTTCAACGTGTCGCCGTTCGTCGTGATCTGGGAGAACACGCGCGCGTGCGACCTCGCGTGCGTGCACTGCCGCGCGGCCGCGCAGTCGCGGCGCAGCCAGTACGAGCTGACGACGGAAGAGGGATTCCGGCTCATCGACGAGATCGCGACGATGCAGCCGAAAGTGTTCGTGCTGACCGGCGGCGATCCGCTGAAGAGAGAAGACACCTATGCGCTGGTCCGCCACGCGCGCGACAAAGGGCTCGAGCCGTCGCTCACTCCGAGCGCGACACCGCTGCTCACCGAAGAGGCGGTGACGCGGATGAAGGAACACGGACTCGGACGCATGGCGGTGAGCCTCGACGCATCGAACGCAGCGCTGCACGACGACTTCCGCCGCGTGCCGGGATCGTTCGACATCACGCTGCGCGCGATCCGCCAGGCATCGCGCGAAAACATCCCCGTGCAGGTCAACACGACCGTCACGCGACGCACGATCGCCGACCTGCCGCACATGGTCGAGTTGCTGACGAGCCTCCGCATCGCGATGTGGAGCGTCTTCTTCGCCGTGCCGACGGGCCGCGCCAAACAATCCGACCTTGTCACCGCGTTCGAAGTCGAAGAGCTGTTCGGATTCCTCTTCGACACCAGCAAACGCGTACCGTTCTCGATCCGCACCACCGAAGCCATGCACTACCGCCGCTACGTACTCCAGAACGGCGGCGCCATGCCCCTCGGCGTCCAGCCGAATGGCCCCCCGCGCGCACCGCGCGGCGTCAACGAAGCGAAGGGATTCGTCTTCGTCTCCCACATCGGCGACGTCTACCCGAGCGGCTTCCTCCCGCTGAAAGCAGGCAACGTCAAACAGCAGCCGCTGTCCGAGATCTACCGCACGAGCCCACTCTTCATCGACCTCCGCGACAGCAACAACCTCCACGGCAAATGCGGCCGCTGCGAATTCCGCGACCTGTGCGGAGGCTCGCGCGCGCGAGCGTGGTCCATGACGGGGGATGTGTTCGGGTCGGATCCGTTGTGTGCTTACCAGCCGGCGTGATGGCTTGCCTGATGTTATGATGGCACCCTTATGAGCGAGAGGACGCAGATCACGCTCGATCCGGAGCTTCAGAAACGAGCCCGCCGGAAGGCGGCAGACCTGGGAATCTCCTTCGCCGAGTACATCCGCCGTCTCGTGGCCCGCGACGTCTCCGCACCTCGGAAACTCAACGACCCTTCGGTCCTCTTCGCGTTGGGCGCATCGGGCGGCAGCGACGTCGCTCAGGAGAAGGATGAGATGGTCGGTCGGGCATTTGCGGCCGCGCGCGGCCGCCGGCGGCTGAAGAGGTCGTGAGTCTCTTCGTCGATACGTCTGCGTGGTATGCAGCAGCCGATCGCGACGACCGCGGCCACCAGCGCGCCAAAGCCATCCTTACGTCGAACGAGTTGCTCGTTACCACTGACCACATTCTCATCGAGTGCTGGATGCTCATCCGACATCGAATCGGCCGCAGCGAGGCGATCGTCTTCTGGTCACGCCTCCCGCACGTCGCCCATATCGAAACCGTACTCGCTGCCGACCTGCAGAACGCCCTTGAAATCGTCGAAGAGTGGTCCGATCAGGACTTCTCGATCGTCGACTGCACAAGCTTCGCGGTCATGCAGCGACTCGGCCTGAGACGGGCAGCGAGCTTCGATTCCGACTTCAGCATCTTCCGGTTTGGTCCGGACCGCCGACGTGCATTCGAGGTGGTGCGGTAGCGGTAAGCTCCCTCAATGTGCGCACGCCGAGCCGGCGAATGCGAACGTGGAGGGCGGCCGACGCGGGTGGTAAGCTGAACAGAATGAAGGTCAGGACCTACGAGGCAATCGTCGAGCAGGGCGAAATCAAACTGCCGGAAGCGGTGAAACTTCCCGAGCACGCCAAGGTGTACATCGTCGTCCCCGGTGTTGAAGATCTGCCGCCATCCATGATTCACACGCCGCACCTCCTGCGACCCGAACAGGCAGCCGATTTCGCAATGGACATCGTGGAAGGCGAAGATGCCGCCGTACGATGATCGGCGCTTCGCTCCTCCTGCGCCGGTTCTGAGCGCGCGACTTCGCAATCCGCAAAGCGGCGCGATCATTTCGGATGTACCACTTTTGATCGATACGGGCGCTGACGTGACGCTGCTTCCGCTCGGCGCCGTGAACGCGGCCGGCATCGAACAGACCGGTGCCTCGTACGAATTGCTGGCGTTTGACGGCAGATCGAACTCCGCCGGCGTTGTGCGCGCTGAGCTGTTAATGCTTGGCCGCACCTTTCGCGGTCAGTTTCTCGTGATCGATCAAGAAGTCGGAATCCTCGGCCGCAACATTCTCAATGCTCTCGCGCTTCTGCTGGATGGACAACGGCAGACGTGGAGTGAGCAAACCATATCCGGCTGACGCGTTGTCCGGGAGCGCAGGCTAGAAAGCCTGCGCCACACCGCGGTCGCGAATGAACAGACTGCGAATCAGTCCCACGAACGTCACCAGCCACGCCGCCAGCGCGATGTACACGAATACGCGCGGCACGGTGTGCAACAGCGGAATGCCCGCGACGTTGGCGAGGCGGAACGTGCAGACGGTGTACATCCCGAGCGGGAAGACCGCGCCCCAATAGAGCGGGCTGTAGGTGAGCGGGAATCGCTTCGCGACGTGACGCCAGAATCCGAGGATCACCAGCATCGGGATCCACCACGTCGCGGTCGCCCAGAAGAGAATCGTCAGGCCGAGGAGGAAGGGGTGGAGCTGCGTGAGGAGCGGAGACGATTTGGCGCTGGCGATGAGCAGCGTTCCGGCGAGCGTGGAGATCGCCATCGCTCCCATGTTGATCCAGTACGGCGGCATGAGGTCGGACGGCGCGAAGCGGAAGAACGTGTAGCGATAGAAGATGAGGGAGATGAGCCAGATGTAGAGCATGCCGCCGGCGAGCCAGAACGTCAGGCTGACGAAGAGCAGCAACTCCGCGTATGTCGTTGACGGCGCGAGGATCGACGCAAGCGTCGACACCGACTGCGTCGCCACGACCGCAACGAGCCAGCCGCCGTTGATGCCCTGATCGAGCGGCGGCTTCGTCTCCTTCACCGTCAGCGCGGTGAAGACGGCGTACACGAGCACGAGCCAGAGGATGAGCGTCGCCATCCAGAACGCGAGCGCGACGGACTCCAGCTTCGCCACGATGACGAGCTGCGATCCGAGGACGCTCGTTCCGGCGACGGTGGTGAAGAAGCCGACGCCGCGCTGATGATCGCTCACATCCGCGAGCACGTCTTTCGGATAGCGAACGATGCGGATGATCGTCAACGCCCACAGCACGATGAACGCGACGCCGTTGATGCCGAGGAGCACCTGCGGCACGATCGGAATGCCCAGCAGCTGCGCGGCGATGGACACGATGCCGGTCGCCATCACCAGCGCGAAATATGCGGGATGCAGCGTGCGAATCAACGCCGCTCCATCCGATAGACGTACGTGAGCAGGCCGAAGTTCAGCGCGAAGCAGATGAAGCTTGCGATCGCGGCGGGAACGATCACGCGCTCCTGTCCCGCGAGAAATGCGTTCATCGTCGCCGTCAGAAGCCAGAGCTGCAGCACGACCATCACGATGACGATCGAGAGGATGCCGAACACGATCGTCATCTTCTGCTGCCGCGAGAACGCCCGCCTCATGCGCGCACCTCACGGCCGATCGCGTAGAGATCGCCGTTGCGGATCTCGAGCAGGATGCGCTCGAGCGGACGTCGCGGTGGACCGGCGACCGGAACGCCTGTCTCGAGCTCGAACGAACCGTTGTGACACGGGCAATGGAAGCGACCGCGCGCAACGTCGGGCACGACCGCGCAACTGAGGTGCGTGCATTTCTGATTGAACGCGACGTAATGCTGCGGGCCGGTGCGTACGACGAGACAGATGTCGTGCGCGGCCGGATATTCGAAGACCAGCGAGCCGCCGACGGGAATCGCATCGGCGCGCGCGATGCGCATCACCGGCAACTGTCCCTTGCGTTTGCGGAAGAAGTTCTCGAACACGATCCACAGCTGTCCGACGGCGAACGCGAAGCTGGTGAGGACGAGAAACTTCGTGAAGTCGCGACGCGCCACGAGCTCGTCCTGCGGCCAGTCGATCGGAAAGTCGTTCCGCCACTGCGGCTGGTCGTGATACGGGCGGCCGTCGGGCGGCTCGGAGAGCTGGTCAGGCGGTTTCATCGAACACATCCATCCTCGCCACCGGTTCCTCGCTCATCGCGGAAAGCACGTCGACGTGCTGTACGCCGCCGTCGCGGGGAACCATCATCTGCACCTTCGTGGTGATCGTCTGATCGCCGAACCGGAACGTGTTGACAGGCGCGGAGCGCGGCCGCAGCTGCTCGATCTCCTCGCGCGTGCCGAAGTAGAGCGCGCCGGAGGGACAGACGCTCGCGCACATCGGCTTGAGGCCGACCGACGTGCGGTCGTAGCACATGTCGCACTTCATCATCAGATTGAACTCGGTCTGCATCTTCGGCACGCCGAACGGACAGGCCAGCACGCAGTTGTTGCAGGCGATGCAGCGCGGCTTGCGCGCGGTCTGCACCACTCCATCACCGGTGCGCTTGATCGCGTCGGCGGGACAAACTTCCGCGCACGTCGGCGAGTCGCAGTGCATGCAGATGACGGGAACGGTCTGCACGGAGATCGGACGATCGACGTACTGCAGCTGAATCATCGAGTGCCCGCGATGCGTGTCGCATTCGCTGCACGCGGCCACGCACGACTGGCAGCCGATGCAGCGATTCGGATCGACGAAGAACTCGAGATTCATCGGTGTGGCGCAGGCTTTCCAGCCTGCGCTCCTCCGGGCACAGGCTGGAAAGCCTGTGCTACACGAGAGACTCGCACCGCGCACACTTTGTACTCGGGGATCTTCGACACCGGATCCTGCGCCGCGATCGTGAGCTGATTCGCAGCCTTCCGGCCGGCCCAGTGATACGGAATGAACACCGTGTCCGGACGAATCGTCGTCACGACCTGCGCGCGCAGCGTGATGTTGCCGCGCCGCGACTCCACGATCGTCCAGTCTCCATCCGCGATCCCGAGTTTCTGCGCAAGCCGCGGATGAATCTCGACGAGCGGCTCGGGATATTGGTCCACGAGTGGACCAATGCGCCGCGTCTGCGTGCCGGACAGGAACTGGCTGACGACGCGGCCGGTCGTGAGAATGACCGGGTATTCGTCGTCGACGTCTTCGGCCGGCGGCCGGTACGCGGCGACGTTGAAGCGCGCCTTGCCGTCGGGAAAATAAAACGGCCCCGCGCCGTTCGCGACCGGATTCCACGATCCCGCTTCGAACAGTCGCGGCGTGCCCGGATGATCTTCCGACGGACACGGCCAGAAGACGCCGTTGTTCGCCTCGATCTTCTCGTACGTGATGCCGAAGTAATCGGCGACGCCGCCCTTCGACGCGACGCGCAGCTCGTCGAAAATTGCGCGCGGGCTGTCGAACGTGAAGCCGTGTGGCCGTTTCAGCGCGTGCGCAATGTCCTGAATCACGCGCCAATCCTGCGTCGCGTCGCCGGGCGGATCGACGGCCTTGTTGATCTTGATGACGCGGCCTTCCACCTGGCACACCACGCCTTCGTCTTCTTCGTGCAGCGATCCGGGAAGAACGACGTCCGCGTGTTGCGCGGTCTCGCTCAGAAAGAAATCGATCACCGTGAAGAACTCGAGCTTCTCCAGCGCGCGCGTGACGAATGCATTGTCGGGCAGCGAGACTTTCGGATTGAAGCAGATCGACAGCAGGCCTTTGATCTCGCCCGCATCGATCTTCCGCATCATCTCGTAGCAATCAACACCCGCCTCGGGGAGCTCCTCCGGCCACACGCCCCACACGCCGGCAATGTATTCGCGATGCGCGGGATTCATGATGTCGCGCCAGCCGGGAAGCTGGTCGGCTTTCTGTCCGTGCTCGCGGCCGCCCTGTCCGTTGCCCTGACCGACGACCGTTCCGTACGCACAGCACGGCTTTCCGATGCGGCCGGAGGCGAGCACGATGTTGATCGTCGAGAGGCAATTCTCGACGCCGTGCGAGTGGTGCTCGATGCCGCGCGCGTGCATGAGAAAGCTCGTCTTCGCCGTACCCCACAACTCCGCGGCGGCGCGGATCGACTTCTCCGCGATTCCGGTCACTTCGGATGTGCGCTTCGGCGTCCACTGCTGCACGTGTTCCGCGACGGCGTCGAACCCGACGGTGTGCTGTTCGATGAAGTCGTGATCGATCCAGTCGTTCTCGATCATCAACTGCAGGATGCCGTTGAAGAGCACAACGTCGCGCCCCGGCTTCACCGGCAGAAAGATGTCCGCCGTACGCGCGATCGGCGTGATGCGCGGATCGACGACGATCAACTTCCCGCCGTTCTCGCGCGCCTGCCATATGTAGTTCGTCGTGATCGGCGAGCATTCGGCGGTGTTCGATCCGGCGACGAGCACGACCTCCGCGTTGAGAATGTCGTCCCACGGATTCGCGCTGCGATCGATGCCGAACGCCTTCTTGTTCGCCGCACCTGCGCTGACCATGCAGAGCCGGCCGTTGTAGTCGATGTATTTCGTCTTCAGGCAGACACGGGCGAACTTGCCCATGAGATACGCCTTCTCCGTCGTCAGGCTCGCGCCGGAGAGAACGCCGAATGCATCGGGTCCATACATTGACTGAATGCGCTCGATCTCCGACGCCACGCGCGCGATGGCCGCGTCGTACGCCATCGGCGAGAATCCGCGCTCCGAATCCGGATCGCGCTGCAACGCCGTCGTCAGGCGATCGGGATGTCCGCCCTGCAGGTAGCGCTTCACGCCCTTCGGACAGAGCATGCCCTTGTTGAACGGAAAGTCGTACCGCGGCTCGAAGCCGATGACGAGGTTGTCTTTGACTTTGAGATTGATGCCGCACTGCTGCCCGCAAAAGCAGCAGTGCGTCGGAACGATCTTGTCCGGCTCCGCACCGGTGTCGACGCGCAGCCCCTCCATCCGATTGAGGTGCGGCCCCCACGCGTCGATCAGTACGTCCTGGTCTCTCGGAAGCGTTGCCATGGAATCCCTCAGTGGAGGACAGGCAATCCTGCCTGTCCTCTTTCTCCTTGCCCCGATTCGACAGGCAGGATTGCCTGACCCCCACCAGCCCACAGCCGCCCCTGTGCAATTGCGAGCATCGAGCGCCGGCACGCCGGACAGATGCGTTGGTATTCGCCGTAGCGATAACCGAGCTCGCGCTCGACTTCGATCAGGTCTTCGATCTGCAGCAGCGGTGCGAACTCGTCGCCGCAACGAAGGCACTTCGCCATGCCTTCTTTTGCGGCGACATCCTTGTAGAAGCTGACGCCGAGCTGCGCCGGCCGCTGGAAGATGTGAAAGAACTTCCCGAACGGCAGGTACAGCAGCGTGAAGATCACGGTGATCGCGTGCAGGAGCGCGAGAAAGTCGTAGCCGTAGCCCTGCATCCACGTGTAGCTCGCCGTGAGCAGCAGCCCGGTGACGCTGATCGCGAAGAGCAAAATCAGCGGCAGGAAGTCCTCGGCGAATCGCTGCACCGACGCCGCGCCGTGGTCGCGCATCCGCCGCCGCATCGCCAGCATCACGCCCGCGATCACCAGGAATGCCGACCACACCAGGCCGTGAAAAATCAGGAACGCGACGATCGAGTGGATCTTGAACGAGCTCGTGGCGAAGCCGAACACGAACGTGCGGTACGACTCGACGTCGCCCGGCACCGTCTCGAAGTGAATCCATCCGAAGACCAGCGGAAACGTGATCGCGAACGCGAGGATGCAGCCCCACATGATCAGCGCATGCGCGAGCCCGCGCGCCGCGCCGCGCTTGAAGATGAAGCGATTCAGCGCAAAGTCCGCCGTCACGCGCGCGAACCAGTTGCGGATATTCGCGACGAGATACTTCCTGCTGAAGAACAACTGCCAGCCGCGATTCCAATATCGCTTCGTGGGCGGACGCTGGAGCCATATCGAATAGCGATATGTGATCGCGAACGTCGCGAAGAGAACCGCGAACGTGTATCCGACCAGCGCCGCGTCGAAGTGCTGCAGGTTGCGCGAGCCGACGACGATCAGCACCGCGAGGATCGCCGTGAACAGCGCTCCCCATGCAGCACCGACGATCCGTTCTTTGCCGACGCGACCGAACATCATCGAGAGTCTACGCTTGCACTACCCCGAGCGAATCTTCATCGCCAACGCGACCAGCACCGCCATGATGATACCGAGGGCGACGAAGAGACCGCGGCGGCGATAGCCGAGCTCGTCGAGTGATTTCTGCGCGCTGAGCAGCGCCGCGCGCGCGTGGCCGAGGCCTTCGGTTTGTTTCTTCTGCACCTCGGTTGTGCCGAACGTGTGGACCAGCGTCTCGAGCTCGATCTGATTGTCGATCGCGCCGTCGAGCTCCGCGCGCGCGTTGCGCGTTTCGACGCCGCCGCGATGCGCGGCGAGCTGGATCCGTTCGGCGCGCGCGATCATGCTGGTCAGCGATCGCGTGGCGTCGGAGTAGGACTTCGCGAAGTCGCCGCTGATATGACAGTCGCCGCAGCGGCGGATCGCCACCTTCACCTTGCCGAACGCGTAGTGCGTCTTGCCGATGCGGAACTTCTCGAACAGGCGCGCGAACTCGGGGCGATTGCGATGCGTCGGAAGGCTCTGCGCCTGATCGACGAGCCAGTCGAATCGCGCATCGCCGGTGAGATGTTGTTGCGCGGCCGCGGCAAGAAGCGCGTCGCGCATCTCGCGATAGTGACTCGCCTTCTTCGCCGGCTCCGCGACGAGCGTCGCCAGCGCGCCCGCGCCTTCGTGGCAGAACGCGCACGGGACGTCGGGCAGCACGCCGATCATCGCCACGCTCGGCCGCACGACGGCGTGATTCTCGTGACACGTCACGCAGTCGCTGAACTGCGTCATCGTCAGCTTCGCGCGCGCGTCGTCGTGGCAATCGCCGCACTTTCCGCCGCTTCCGAGGAGCTCGTTGTGCTGCGCCCATCCGCCGGCCTTCTTGCTCGCGCGAAACAGCTCCGCCTCGCGTCCGTGACAATTGCCGCAGACAAAGCTCACGCTTTTCACGCCCGGCGGCGTCGCGCCGTGATTGCCGTGGCAGTCGTTGCACGTCGGCGCGCTGAGATCGTCCTTCTCGAACATCGCCTTCGCGTGCACGCTGATGCGCCATCGCGCGAATTGATCCGTCGCGATTCCGTACGGCGCCATCTTCTTCGCGTCGGAGTGACAACGGCTGCACGTCTCCGCGACGTGCGTCGCGTACACCGGCGCGTCGGGATTCGTCTTGCGCCGGATTCCATGCACCGAATGACAATCGACGCACGTTGCAACGTTCTGATCGCCCTGCGCGAGTCGCTGCCCGTGCACGCTCGTCCGGTACTCCGCGACTTCATCGACGCGCGCGGCGGGATTGAATCGCTTCATGTAGTCGGCCGAGCTGTGGCAGCGGCCGCAGAACTCCGGGATCTCGCTGCGCTTCGGTTTCGGCGCATGCTCGTTCCCGTGGCAGTCCTTGCACGACAATCCCACCTCGGCGTGCACGTCGTCTTTGAGCGAAATCGTGTCGTGGCAGTTCGCGCACGGCGTCGTGATCACGGTGCTCAGGAGCAATGCAGCGACGATCATCGCGCCTCCGGAGCTCGCGTGATGAATGCGAAGAGCGCGAGCAGCAACGCAGTCAGAAAGACGATGTAGAGCGGGACGAGAGTCCCGTAGCCCCAGCACGTCATCACGATGACGAACGCCAACCCGAGAAGGCCGGCGATCGTCCATCCGCGGCCGTGTCGTCGATCGAGAAACGGAACGAGCAACAGCAACAGGCCCGCGAGTCCGAACAGCAGGATCGGAATCGCCTCGTATTCAATCCCCAGAACCTCGCCGCCCGGAACGAGCTTCAAGGTTTGAAACATGAAGACGTAGTACCACTCGGGGCGGATGTTCGCGTATGCCGGCGCGAACGCGTCCGCCTTCTCGCCGAGCTCCCACGGCATCATCGCGGCGAGCGCGGCGAGCACGCCGAGGGCGAAGATCCAGCCGGAGAGATCCCGCAGCGCGAAGTGCGGGAAAAACTTCATCGGCGACCGGCGCCGCGATTCTTCTTCGACGTTCGCCGGCACGCTCATCCCCTTCACTTGCACGAGCACCAGGTGCGCGAGCAGCAGCACCGTCGTGATCGCCGGCAGAATCGCGACGTGCCAGCCGTAGAAGCGAGAGAGAGTCGCGCCGGTGACGCGATCGCCGCCGCGCAGAAAACGAAGCATCCACTCGCCGATCACCGGCACCACGCCGGCGATGTCGGTGCCGACTTTCGTCGCGAAGAACGAGAGCTGATTCCACGGAAGGAGATATCCGGAAAAGCCGAACCCGAGGATCAGGAAGAACACGAGCGCGCCGGTGATCCACGTCAGCTCGCGCGGCGCGCGGTAGGACTTGAGGAAGTAGACGCTGGCGAGGTGGAGGAACGCGAAGAACACCATCAGGTTCGCGGACCACGCGTGAATCGACCGCACGAGCCAGCCGAACGGCACGGTCGTGACGAGGAACTCGATCGACTCGAACGCCTCGTCCGCCGACGGGCGGTAGTACAGCATCAGCAGCACGCCGGTGCAGACCTGCACGAGGAAGAAGAACAGCGTCATCCCGCCGAGGTAATAGAAGACGCTGTAGCGATGCATCGGGACCGTTTTGTGCGAGAGAAACTCGCGCAGCATCGACCAGCCGACGCGATCATCCAGCCATTGCAGCACGCGGCTCATGTCAAGCCTTTGACACCACGACCGTCGGCGCGCTGCCGCTCTTCGGAACGAGATTGACCTTGAACGCGGTGAGCGGACGCGGCGGAGGCCCGGCGATGTTGCGTCCCGTCAGGTCGTACGCGCCGCCGTGGCAATTGCACCAGATGCGGTTGCGCTCCTTCTGAAAGCCGACGATGCAGTCGAGATGCGTGCACGTCGCGGAGAGCGCGCGGAAATCATTCTCCGCGGCACGCACGACGATCACCGGGTCCGCGCCGAAGCGGACGATCTTGAAGCCCTTCTCGCGGAACACCGGGTCGTCGGCGCTGCCCGCTTCGATCTGCGCCGTCCCCGGCTCCGGAATCCGCGGCGGACTGAGGAAGCGCACCAGCGGATAGAGAACGCTCAGCGCCAGGGCGCCGAAAGACGTGCCGAGAAACCAGTTGATGAAGCGCCGCCGCTCCGGGACTGGGTACGCTTCCATGCACCCTCCGTTGTGACGAAGGTAGATTGCGCGGTCACCCGCGTGATGTAGCGATGCGCACAGGTCACGGTGATCGACGCTACCGACGTGCGGTTACGACTTGTGTTTCGGTGATGCGATGCCCACATTGGAGGAGCGCATCACCCAACTCGAGCAGCGCGTCGCCGCCCTCGAGACCGGTGTAGCGCAGGCTTTCCAGCCTGCGCCCGTGGAGGACTCTCCCTCCCCCATCCTCGACTTCGCCCTCATCGGCAGAAGCATCCTGATCGTGGGAGGCGCGTTTCTCCTTCGCGCGCTGACGGAGGCCGGATGGGTCCCGCAGCTCGCGGGAGTCGCGCTGGGATTCGTGTACGCGATGGCGTGGATCGTCGTCGCGCCGGAAACCGCAGCGCTGATCGCGGGCGCGCTGATCGTCGAAGCGACGATACGCTTTCACGCTCTCGACGCGCCGGCCGGCGCGTTGCTCGTGGTCGTCACGGCGTGCGCGCTCCTCTTCATCGCGCGACGACGCGACTCGAATGCGATCGCGTTGATCGTGCTGGCGATGACGACGCTCACCTTGACCGGACTTGCCATCGGCACCGCCGACGTGTTGCCCTGCGCGATCGCCGCGACGGCGATCGCCGTGATCGCGCAGCGGTCCGTCGCGCTGATGATCGTCAGCGATTTCTTCGCGCTGGCATTGCTCGCGATGACGCTGCTCGATCGCACGCCTCAGCCGCGGCTCGTCGTCGAGCTCACGCTCGTCGCGATCGCCGTCGCCTGGCTCGTGCGACCCGCTCGCATTCAGACCTCCGTCGCACTCTTCATCGGCCTCGGCGGCGCATCGCTCCTCGCCTTCCACGCGCCCACCCTCGTGATCCTCTGGGCGGCCATGTCCATCGCCACCGCACGCCATGAGCCGCACGGATGGATGATCGCCGCGACCGCGGCCGCATTCGCGACCGGCACTCCCACGCTGTCGCTGGCGATCGTCGGGGCAATGTCGATCATCGCCTATGCATTAGCGTCGCGCGCACGCATCGTCCTTCTGCTCATCATCACCCTCGCGCTCCTCGTCAACGCCAATGCGCTTCTGACGACATCCGATGCCGGCACTCTCGCCATGCAACGCAGCCTCTTGCTCGCCGTCACCGCCGCCCTCCTCACCCTCCTCGCCCGCCGGCATCCCGAAGCCGCAATCGCCGCGCGCATCGTCCTCGGGTTCGCGGCGCTCAAGCTCCTCGTCGAAGACTTCCGATTCGGCCACGCGGCGACGATCGCCGTCGCGCTCGTCGCCTACGGAACCGTTCTGCTCATCATTTCGAGAAAAGGAGAATCCATGAAACGCATCCTCGTCCTCATCGCCCTGCTCGCCCTCCCCCTCACCGCATTTGCCGACGACGCCGCCGTGCTCTACAAATCAAAGTGCGCGATGTGCCACGGAGCCAACGGCACCGGCGACACGCCGATGGGAAAGAAATTCGCCATCAAGTCGTTCGCGTCCGCCGACGTCCAGAAACACACCGACGCCCAACTCGCGCAAACCATCACCAAAGGCAGCGGCAAAATGCCCGCGTTCGCCGGCAAACTGACCGACGCGCAAATCAAACAACTCGTGGCGGTGGTGCGGGGCTTTGTGAAGAAATAAGGCTAAAGCGTTAGGCGCCGCATACCGACTTGTGTCGATTTGCTACAGAAACCAGAGGCCGCAACGACATGACAGCGTCCCCGGTTCGTCGTATCCATCCTGAGCAGGATGACTACGAAGAACCTTCGACTCGCGCTGCTCCTGCTGGCGTTTGTGCAAACGGGGTTCTCAGGAACGGCACGGGCCAATCCCTTTGAGTACACCTGGCAGGAGGTAGCACCGGGCGTTTGGGCCGGGATTCGACAAGATCCATTCGAGCTTCCCCAGGAAGGGAATTCGGTCTTCGTGCTCACGGAGCAGGGAGTCGTCGTGTTCGATGCGGGCGGATCGCCGCTCATGGGAGAGTCCATCGTCGCAAAAGTGCGATCCCTGACTGAAAAGCCGATCACCCACGTGATCATCAGCCACTGGCACGGCGACCACATGCGAGGCCTTCAGGCCATTCAGTCCGCGTATCCGAACGTCGCGATCTTCGCGCATCCCTACTCACGCGACTTCATTGCGGCTACACAAGAACGCTGGCTCAAGCGCCGCGTCAGCATGGTTCCCAACATTCGGAAAGCGCTCGGCGCAGCACTCGCGGCGGACCACGATCTGAAAGGACGAGTCCTGATTCCGGAAGAAAAAGAGTGGTTACTGAAAGGACGGGATGTCCTCGATCAGCTCGATCGCGAAAACAATCGCACGACCTACGTCATCCCGAATGCCACTTTCGCCGATCGCATGGTCCTCTACCTCGGCGGCCGAGAACTGCAGTTCCTGCATCTCGGAAACTCCCATACGGCCGGAGACGTGATCCTATGGCTGCCGCAGGAACGAATCGTTGCGACCGGAGATATCATCACGGCCCCGATCCCGCTGCTGCCCAACCCATATACCAGCGACTATGCCGGCGTGCTGCAGCAGATCAAAGCACTCGGCTTCAAGACCCTCGTTCCCGGCCACGGCGCCATCCAACACGACACCGCCTACCTTGACCTGCTGAGCGACACGTTTCGTTCCGTGACCGCGCAAATGAAGTCCTTGATCGCGCAATCCATCCGGAAAGAGGACGCGATCGCCAGAATCGACTATTCGAGCGTCGAAAAGCGCTTCACCCACGGCGACGCATTCTTGACGAATCGCTTTCACGACTACGTCAGCGCCGCCCTTGCGGAGGCGACCTACCTGATCGAGAGCGGAACTGGGATCAAGGAGGAGTTTTGAGCGACCATTGAATCGAGCGAAGCGCGCAGTTCGTCGGCTACGCCGAAGCTCGGCCGGCGGGCAGGGCCGAGCGCGCGTGAGCTTGTGCTGGAGTTAGCCGGCTTACCGCGCCACGTCACACCCAGTTGACCGGTGCCGAGTCACGAACATGAAGTTTGTGGCGTTCTCCTCGATGACTGAGATCTACGCATCTGTAACCGCCCAACTGCGGTGGATCAGAAATCGAGACTGCATTGTAGTTTGGAGAGTATTTGTAAATCAGCAAGCACTCGGCGAGTCGCACATCGGCGACCCATCGCTTCCAGAGATCGCTGGCGGCATGTCTGCGCGAATCGTAAATCCGGCCGAGATGAATCACGATCTCTTCCTCATTGCGGAGCCAGTGCTCATGCTGGCGGAACCGCCTGCCGAATGTCTGCCCTGTGGCCTGTCCGATGTAGAGGAGTGTGTTGGGACCGCACAGGATGTGCCTACCGTAGATTTGGTATAGGCCATAGTCTTCGCCGTCATAGTCTGGCGGAGCGCCCTCGTTATCGAACTCTGAGATCACTGTTTCAATCGTGAATGGACCGCTCCATAGAACTTCCAAGTGCAGCGTCTCACCGCTGGCCGGCGACTCCCGGCCAGTTCCTGTTTCTACGTGCCCTGTTGACGCGTCCAACTTAAGAATCCACTCATGTCATGCGCTAGTTAGCCGGCCGTTCCGCTACTCTGTAATTCCAGCGCTACACCGAGTGCTCGGTTCAATTCAGCGATCTTCGACGGTGGCAAACTGCCAATGTAATCCGTGAGGACCGATTTAGGCAGACTGACGAGTTCATCGCAGTGGACCGCACTGTCGTGTTTTAGACCTTGGTCCACATCGACCGCTACCTGTGACAAAAGTCCATGGTGTGACGAATATACCGGCGCACAGATCACCGAAGAGAACCGAGATTCGATAACAGCCTGTCGTGACACGATTACGAACACTCGCGATCTTCGAGGATCAGCACCGCCAGGATGCCGCACGCGATACATTTCGCCGCGTCTCACGTGACCTGGTATTCGAGGACGTCTTCGGCTTCCGCGTTGAGTTCATCAGCAAGTTCGTTGATGAGGGCGATTTCACTCTTATCAGAGACATCGTCCGGTTCGTGCAGCAGGCGACGTACCGCGTCAGCGACGAAGGCCGAACGGTCGTTAGCCACCGCGTCTATCTGAGCGACCAGTTCATCGGGCAAGTCGATGTGCATGTTCACAATATGAAGAGTAACTGGAAAACGAGCCCGATCGCAAACGAATGGCAGACTCGTTCGCGTGACTAGCGCAATCCGCTGATCTTAAACCAGTTACCTCGTGCCGACAAACACACACAGCTCGGTCTAGCCATACGTGCCGTCGCGTGTCGAATCTACTCTTCGCAGAGATTTTGCGCCATGGCGAGGCGCTGGCGCTTTGAGGCGCGAGCTGATATCGCTACCTCAAAGGGCTTCGAAAAGGGCAGGCTGGAAAGCCTGCCCCACACCGGGAGCGCGGGCTGAAAGCCCGCGCCACACCACACCCTACCGCCGCAGCAGCAGGAACACTCCGTATCGCGAGGCTTCGTAGTCCGCGACCGCGAATGCGGACTCGGTGTATTTGTCGCGGGCCCATTCGGCGCCGATGCCGAAGGTTCCGTGGACCTGGACGGTCACGCGGGCGCGGGAGCGGTCGAGTTTGAAGGGGATGGCGCCTTCGTTTTCGAAGTGGGTGAGGTCGCCTTCGAAGGATGCGCGGGGCCAGGTGACGGCGACGCCGCCTTCGAGCGATTTGCCTCGCTCGACGTGGATGGATTCGTCGATCCTGAAGTTTTCGGGGTGGCGGAAGAGGATGGTGCTGTCGGCGTGGAAGCGGGACGCGGACGCGTGCAGCGATACCTGCTCGACGGGAGTGAGGACCACGTCGCCGGTGTACTGGCGCAGTGTGGAGTCGTAGCCGATGCCGGGGCGATCGTTCGACTGCTGGGTCTCATCGGCGACGAAGCCGAGGCGGACGAATTTCGGCGCCTTCCACGACGCGCGCACGCGGTAGCGATCGCGCTCGAGGAAGTCGGTGCGGAGGATCGGATCGTTCGCGCCGGAGCTCTGCAGCGATGCGCCGAGCGTGAAGCCGCCGAGCGAGTAGCTGCCGTCGAGGAGGAACGTGCGGACGCGGCGATCGAACGCGCCGCCCTGCCCGCCGTCGACGACGATCTCCGCGAGATCGGGCGCGACGTTCACGTCGAGGTTCGACTGGCTGATGCCGGCGCGCAGTGCAAGCGGCCCGACCGGGCGGACGAGGAGCGCCGCATCGAGCACGTCTTCGTCGCGCCGGAGCGCGTTCTCCGCGCGCAGGACCACTTCGAAGTCGCGCGGATCGGCGCCGCCGAAGGTGACGCTCTGCAGGTAGAGCGTGCGAATCAGCGCGCTGCCGTCGAGCTCACGATGTTCGCGGCGATAGCCGGCGGTGAGATCGACTTTGTCGGTGAACGCGATGTCCCCGCGCACGCCGATGCGCCACGTCGTGTTCTTCGCGCGCGACGCGCTCTCCTCGGCGATGCCATTGAAGAAACGGCTGATCGCAAAGGAAGCGAGCGAGCCGGTGACGTCATCCGCACCGGTGGCATCGCCGTCGGCGGCGAAGCGCACGAAGTTGCCGGTGACGCGCACGCGCGATCCGGCCTGGCCGCCGATCGAGAACGACGTGAACGGCGTGTCGACGTCGGTCCGCTCGTCGCGCGTGAGGGCGGAGACGGTGATCGGCCGGCCGAGGACGGGATCGCTGTTGTTGCCGTTGTTCGCGCCCGGCGCGAGCGTGAGCGTCTCGCGGCCACGGAAGGTGCGCCATCCCTGCGTGAGCTGTCCGCTCACCGAGCCGAATTCGAACGTGGCGCCGGCGCGAAGCTCGCGATCGGTGTCGCGCAGATCCTGCGACAGCAGGAACTCGTCCTGACCGACGTGCCACGTCGTGGTGCCCGGACCTTCGTAGCGATTCCACGTGTAGCCGATGAACGGCTTGATCGCTTTCCAGCGAAGGATCTCGATCTCGCCGTCGACGAGGTCGCGCGTGCGATCGAAGGTGTGCTGTCCGAGCGCGAACGCGGGCAACGCGCTGAAGGCGTCGGCCCTGCGATAGCGAAGATTGAAGCGATACCAGCCGTCGCGGCGCGTTTCGAGACGAAGGGCGCCGGCCGGACCGGCGCCGAGGTCGGAGACATCGAGACGAAGGTCGGAAGTGGCCAGCGTCAACGCGCGGATCAGCAGGCCTTCATCCTCGTTGATCTGCGTCCGGTACATGTTCTCGTTGCCGCTGACGTCGGTCCAGCGGTAGCCGATCTCGATATCGATCGGCATAGGGATCGGCATCGTCTGCGCGGAGACGTGCGCCGCCGTCAGGCAGAGCGCGAGCAGAAGCCATCGATAGCGCATCAGAGTCTCCATCACTTCAACAGTTGCGGATCGCGGTTCGAACCGTGGACGGCGACGTGGCACGTCGTGCAGTTCTGATAGCGCGGCAGCGAGAGGTTGTGGAACGACGGCGGCTGCGATCCGAGCGTGGCGGCGGCGATCGGCGAATGGCACTCGATGCAGACTTGCTGCACCGTCGCGCGCACGAGCTGTTTCGGATTCGACGAGCCGTGCGTCTCATGGCAGGTCGTACATTCGCCGGTCTCCAGTCCGCCGTGCGAAAAGACGAAGGGACCGCGCTTCTCGGTGTGACAGGAAACGCACGGCGCCTCACCCGCGCGCGTCGTGCGCAAATGGCCGAGAAGCGCCAGCGAGCGCTCGCCTTTCGCGCGGCGGCCGTGCGGATCGTGACACGTCGAGCAGGTCATGCCGCCGCGATCGAGGCGATGCGCGAACGGCTTGTTGCGCATCGATGCTGCTTGCGTGTGACACGTGCCGCATAGCGCGAGCTGCGGCTTGGCGACGAGATGCGGCGAGCGCGGATCCGACTTATGAATCGAGTGGCAGGTCAGGCAGTTCACCTGATTCGTGTTCGCGTGCATGCCGCCGCGGGTCTCTTCGTGACACAGCAGGCACGTGTCGTTCGCTCCGGAGAGTCCGCGAGGAACGGTGATCTTGGTCTTGTCGCCGCCGGACTCGATGTGCTCCGCGCCGTCGCCGTGGCAGGTCGTGCAGACGTCGTTCGGTACGACGCCTTTCACGACCGCGCCGCGCGCGTGCGGATTGGTGACGAACGCTTTCGCCTCATCGTGGCAGTCGCCGCACGAAGGCTGCGCTGCTTCCTGCGCGCGGACCGTCAGCGCGAGACAGAGCAGGAGCAAGAAGGTGTACGGTTTCATGGCCAGGCCATCCTTTCGGAGCGCAGGCTGGAAAGCCTGCGCTACACCTACTTGGCGTGCACCTTCTCGACTGCCCAGTCTTTGCCTGTCCCGTGACACGTCGCACACGCCTCGGATGGCGTCGCCGCGCCGGGGAAGAGGACGGTGTTCAGGTACGCGTGCGCCGCGGCGTCTCTGCTGTCGTGGCATCCCAGGCATGCGGCCGTGGCGGGACCGTGCGGCGTGAAGAAATCGCGCAGCGTGTTCACCGACGCGATTCCCGGCTGCAGCGGCAGCAGATGCGAGTTGCCGCTGTGGCACTTCGCGCAGTCCGTGCGGTCGCCCGGGAAGAGCACTTCGTTGAAGTTCGTCGGCGTGCCGCCGAACGCGTAGATCGTGAAGTCCTGCGTCAGCTCCTCGCCGGTGTGAATGCGATGGATCATGCGCTGAAACGACACCGACTCCGGTTGTCCCGCGTTCGCCGTGCGGCGCGCGCTGTCGTTCTCGACGGGATTGTGGCAGATCACGCACTCCTCGGTGGTGTTGCGCTGTCCGCCGTGCAGGGACAACGAGTCGTGGCATTGATTGCACTGCGCGAGCGTCACGACCGTGCGGCGCGGAGTGGCGGTGCCGGTGATCGCAACGTACTTGATCGGATTGATCGTCGATTCCTGCACGGCGATGTCGGCACCGCCGTCGCCGCGTTTGAGCGTCGCCGCGCGACGGATGTCCGCGCTGATCGTCCACGTGCCGCTCGCGTCGGCCGGAACCGCATTCGTGAACGTGTAGGTCGTCGTGCCGGCGGTCGCGTTGTACGCGCCCGTACGTCCGTCTTCACGGCGGTACCAGGTGTAATTGCTGGTCGAGCCGGCGAGGATCGGAGAGAACGTCGCCAGTTTCGTTCCGTCGATGAACGTGCCGTCGCCGTTCTTCAGCAGGAACACCGCGGTCGGCTTCTTGCCCGGTGCGAGGTTGGTGACGCTCGTGACCGTCGCGGTGATGCCTTTCAGCTGTTTCGATTTCAGCGGAATCATGTGCGCGCCTTTGATCGACGCGTCGAATTCGAGTGAGCTCTCGGGCTGGTGGCACGACGCGCAGGCGTTGTCGTTGGCCTGGGCTCCGCCGGGGTGATTCGCGCCGGTGACCCAATTGACGTCGTCATGGCAGGAGCCGCACGCTTCGCGGCCCGGCTTCGTGTACCAGGCGTCGGCTTGCGCCGGTTTCTTGGTTGCGTCGATGCCTTCGTGGCAGTTGTCGCAGTTGCGCACGTCCTGCGGAAACGTCACGCCGGAGAAGTCGTGAATCGAGTTGGCGTTGCCCCAGATGATGTACGGCTTCGACAGCTCGCCCGGCGCGTGGATCTTGTGGATCATCACTTTCAGATCGACGGTATTGCCGGTGTCAGGATCGACGGTCTGCGGCTGATGGCAGAGGGCGCAGAGCTTCACGTCGCGGCGCGAGCCGCCGTGGAGTCCGAACGTGCGGGTGTTGTGGCACGCGAGACAGCTCGTCGTGTCATTGATCTTGGCCCAGGTTTCGGTGACCGCTTTGGAGTCCGGACGAAAATCGAATTCGGCGTTCGCGAAATAATTTTTGCCGAAGCCGACCGCCGGAATGTTCGTGAGATTGCGCGCCGCATAAATCCCCAGCGTGTGGGTCTTCGTCTGATCGAAATTGTCGGGAAGCGCCGTGGCGAATTTGTATTTCGCGTGGCCGGCCTCGAGATCCGTGAAGACGCCGCCGGAATCCGCCGCCGCCTGAATCGCTCTCGCGCCGGGGTTCGGGCTGTTCGCCGCTCCGGTCGCGGTCCGCGTCGTATACGACGTGTAATGACGTACGGCAGGGTCCCAGAACGCAAGAACGAAGCTCATCGAGATCGGGCCCGGCGTGGTTTTGCCGAGGCGATCGATCGGCTGATCGAAATCATCGGTGAACGTGACGTCGACGACCGGCTTGCGATCGGTGCCGATGGTGACGGAGTTGACTTTGATCTTCAGGCCCGGACGGATGTACGCGAGGTCGTTCTCGCTGAGATACGACTCGATCTGATCCGGTTTGTAGACCGCCTTCGCGGGCGACGGCTGGCCGACGGATCGGCGCCGTCCCGTATCGCCGGACGTGGAAACAGTGAGGCTTGCGGCGATCGCGAGCACCAGCAGCGTGCGAAGCAGGTTTTTGTGCTTTCTCATGAGCGTCCTTCCATCTTGCGAGGAGCGCACTCCTCGGCGTCGATGTCACCCTAAGGCCGTAAGCCGTACGCCGACCATGCGTTGAGCCACAAGACCAGTGTGATGGCTGTCACCGACGTCCGTGAGGACGATGATGCCGGTTTTGGACTGCGGTCAGTATGGTGCTGCCAGGACCGAAAAGATACACAAGGATGGAACGTATGCGGCTCCCCGTAGCCTTGATCGTTGTAGGAGTTTTCTTACTCGCCGCCGGCTCGTGGTACGGACTCGCGATCGCGCCGGCCGAACAATACATGGGCAACGTGCAGCGCATCATGTACGTGCACGTGCCGACCGCCTGGTGCGCGATGCTCGTCCTGACGTGGGCGTTCGTCTGTGCGGCCGCCTATCTCGTGACCAATCGCTGGCGCTGGGATCACCGGCTCGAAGCAGCGATCGAGATGTCGATCGTGCTCTGTTTTTTGCTTTCCGTGCAGGGCGCAATCTGGGCGAAGCCGACGTGGGGCGTGTGGTGGGACTGGGATCCACGACTGACGACGGTCGCGATTCTGCTGATGGCGTTCCTCGGCATCGCCGCATTACGCCGCTTCGTCGACGATCCCGCGAGACGTGCAGCCTGGGCGGCGGTGGCGACAGTCGTCGGCTACATCGACGTGCCGATTGTTTACTTCTCGGTCAAGTGGTGGAATTCGCTGCATCAGCAGCAATCGAGTCCGTCGACCGTCTCACGTGAGTTTCTCATCCCGCTGCTCATCAATTTCGCGGGAATGCTCGCGCTGATCGCCGGAGTGATGACGATCCGGGCGCGCACGGCGGCATTGCGCGCCGAGGACGAGATCAACCCTCCCCTGTTCGACACGGACGCCATCGAGGTGACGGTATGAACGGAACAGTCATTGGCGGTTGGGGGTTCGTGTCCGCCGCATACACGATCACGGCGGTGATGCTCGGCGCATATGCAATCCGCGTGATCGCGGAATGGAAGAGACACACGAAGGCGTGAGGCGCGTCACCACGCAGGGGTGACTCCGCTCCTCGTGTCCCGGCGCCGCAAAACCTACTGTGGCAACGGGGCCGTCATGCGCAAACAGATCATCATCGCCGTTCTCTTCTTGTTCGCAGCGCTCACGGCGCACGCCCAGACAACCAATGACGACTGCCTCGCCTGCCACGACACCGTCGACGCGAAGAAATTCGCCGGCTCTGTCCATTCGCCCCTCGGCTGCATCGATTGCCACGCCGATGCGGCGACGATTCCACACGAGGCGAAGCCGAAGGCTGTCGATTGTGCATCGTGCCACTCCGACGCCGTCGCCGCGTGGAACAACAGCCTGCACGCCAAGGGTGCAAGCGTCGGAGGTGCGCGCTGCAAGGATTGTCACGGCGCCACCCACGAGATTCTTCCCGCCGCCGATCCGAAATCGAGAACGAATCACGCCAACATTGCGCAAACGTGCTCGCAATGCCACGCCCAGAAATTCGTCATGGAGAAAGCCGGATTGAGCGCGCAATCGGCCATCTCGTATCAGCAGAGCGTGCACGGGCGCGCGGTGGCGCGCGGATCGGTGAAAGCTGCCGTCTGCACCGATTGCCACGATTCTCATGATGTCCGTGGGGCGAACGATCCGCTATCCGGTATTTTCAAGTTCAACGTCGGCAGAACCTGCGGCAAGTGCCACGCCGCGATCGCCGGTCAGTATGGCGAGAGCGTGCACGGAAAAGCACTGGCGCGCGGCAATTGGAGCGCTCCCGTTTGCACGGACTGCCACGGCATTCACACGATCAGCAAGGCCGGCGATCAATTGGCCGGGCCGCGATCGAGCTGCGCGCGCTGTCACGACGGGGTTCGCCTGACGAAAGAATTCGGCGTCCCCGGCACGCGCGTGTCGTCATGGCAATCGAGCTATCACGGGCTCGCGCGGCGCATGGGATCGACCGTCGCCGCCGATTGTGCGAGCTGCCACAGCGCGCACAATATCCTTCCTTCTTCCAATCCGCGTTCGGCGGTCAATGTCGCGAATTTGCCGAAGACGTGCGGCACGTGCCATCGCGGCGTCAACGCGAATTTCGCCCGCGGAAAAATTCACGTCATGCAGGGAGACGTGAGCGACACGCCGTCGCGCATCAATACCTGGATCGCCAGGATTTATACCGTCCTGATCGTCGCGACGATCGGGTTCATGCTGCTGCATAACCTCCTGCTGTGGTTCCGCAAGGCGCGCGCGGCGAGGCTCTCGCGAGGACCGACAGTGGTGCGCATGACTCTCAATCAGCGCATCCAGCACGCGGTGCTCGTGGTGAGCTTCGTCGTGCTGGTGATCAGCGGGTTCGCGTTGGCGTGGCCGGAGTCGTGGTTCGCCTGGCCGTTCGGCCCCAATGAGGCCGTGCGCCGCATCATCCATCGCATCGCCGCCGTCGTGATGATCGCCATCGGCCTCTATCACCTCGGCTACATGACGCTGACGCGCGAAGGACGGCAGGGACTGCGCGATCTCTGGTTCCGCTTCTCCGACGCCCGCGACCTGAAGGACGTTCTCCGCAACCGGCATCCGCAAACCGGCCGCTTCGGCTACGCCGAGAAAATGGAGTACTGGGCCGGGTTGTGGGGCACGCTGGTCATGGCGGTCACCGGCCTGGTGATCTGGTATTTCACCGGCGTCGCGACGTGGATTCCGCGTTGGTGGATCGACATCGCCACCACCATCCATTTCTATGAAGCGATTCTGGCAACGCTGGCTATCCTCATCTGGCACCTCTATCATGTGATCTTCGACCCCGACGTTTACCCGATGAACTGGGCCTGGTTCGACGGGAAGATGTCGGCACATCGGTTCAAAGAAGAACATCCACGGGCATATACCTCCGACACCGCGGACGCCGGCGTCGACGGGGAGGATTTGATTGAGCCCATCGAGTGATCGGCCGCGGCTGTCGCGGAATCTCGTCAGCGAATTCGGCGCGGCGATCGCCGTCATTGCGCTCGCGAACCTGGCATTTCTCATCTATCTCGATTTCAGCCACCCGAACGGTAATCCGTATTTCGGGATTCTGACGTGGATCGTCGCGCCGGCCATTTTGATTTTCGGGCTGGTGCTGTACATCGGCGGAATTCTGCTCGAGCGCCGGCGGCGGCACCGCCGCGCGCCCGGCGAAGTCGCGCGATATCCGCGCATCGACCTCAATCAGCGCCGCACGCGGCTGATCCTGATCTCGACCGCGTTAGGCCTGATTCTCTTCGTGACGATGTCGGTCGTCGGCAGCTATCAGGCCTATCACTATACGGAATCCGACGTGTTCTGCGGAACCACGTGCCATCAGGTCATGCATCCGGAGTACACCGCGTATCAGACCTCGCCGCACGCGCGTGTCGGCTGCGCGGGCTGCCACATCGGGCCGGGCGCGGGGTGGTTCGTGAAGTCGAAGCTCTCCGGCTCGTATCAGGTCTATGCGGCGCTGTTCCATAAATATCCGCGTCCGATTCCGTCGCCTGTCGAAAATCTCCGACCCGCACAGCAGACCTGCGAGCAATGCCATTGGCCCGAGAAATTCTTCGGCGCGCAATTGAAGATCTTCAATCACTATCAGTACGACGAGCAAAACACCCCACGCGAAGTGCGGATGTTGATCAAGACCGGCGGCGGCAGTCCGACCGCGGGAAACGCGTCGGGCATCCACTGGCACATGAACATCTCCAATGAGGTGACGTACATCGCCACCGACAAGCAGCGCCAGGCGATTCCGTGGATTCAAATCCGCGACCGGAAAACCGGCAAGGTCACGGTCTATCAATCCGAAGCGGCGAAACTGACCAATGCGCAAATCGCGACGGCACCGAGGCGCACCATGGATTGCGTCGACTGCCACAATCGCCCGACGCACATTTACCGCTCGCCGGACCGCGCTGTCGACGCCGCATTGACGGCCGGCCGCATCGACCGGTCGCTGCCGTTCATCAAGCAACAGGCCGTCGCGACGCTGGCGAAGGATTATGCATCGACGGATGCCGCGCTGAAGGGAATCGCCAAAGACCTGCCGGCGTGGTATCGCGACAATCAAACCGCGGCATTCACGTCCAAAAAGAATTCCATTGACGGTGCAGTGCTGACACTCCAGCAGATTTTCAAGATCACGCGTTTCCCGGAAATGCGCGTCGACTGGCGCACGCACCCGGACAACGTCGGCCATATGACGTCGCTGGGATGTTTCCGCTGTCACGACGATCAGCACGTGAGCGCGGACGGGAAGCGGATCAGCAAGGACTGCCAGGTCTGTCACACCGTCCTCAATGAAGGCAACGCCTCGGGGGTTTTCGAGCATCCGGTCGACATCGGTGATCTCCGCGGCGTCAACTGCGCCGACTGCCATACCGGCGGCGGCATGTAGAGGAGAAAGCCATGAAACGAAATACCATCATCCGTATCACGCTTCTCATTGTCACGATGGCCGTGCCGGCCTTTGCCGCCGGCCCCGACGGCGCCGCGCTTTACAAAGCCAAATGCGCGACGTGCCACGCCGCCGACGGGTCGGGACAGACCACGATGGGCAAGAACCTCAAGCTGCGCGACCTCCGTTCCACCGAAGTGCAGAAGCAGACCGACAAGGAGCTCTTTACCTGGACGGCGGACGGCAAGGGAAAAATGCCGGCCTACAAGGGCAAATTGACCGATGCCGAGATCAATGCGCTCGTGGCGTACATGCGCGAGCTGGCGAAAAAGAAATAAAGACGAGGAGAAACCATGAAAAAGACCGCAGTCACGCTTCTGATTTTGCTCATTGCAGTACCGGTATTCGCTGCCGGTCCCGATGGCGCCGCGATTTTCAAGTCGAAATGCGCGATGTGCCACGGGCCGGATGGAGCCGGGCAGACCACGATGGGGAAAAACCTCAAGCTGCGCGACCTCAGATCGGCGGACGTGCAGAAGCAGACCGACGCGGAGTTGACGAAAATAATCAGCGACGGCAAAGGGAAAATGCCGGCCTATAAAGGGAAGCTGACCGACGCCGAGATCAAGGCGCTCGTGGCATTCATCCGGACGTTCAAGAAATAACTGCCGCGCCGTCCTGTGACGACCGTCACGGGACGGTGTGCGCGGTGGTCCGGCGGAAATACCGCCGGCCAGCTATGTTGACCGTATGTCGCGGCGAGCCACCGCCCTCATTGTCCGGACCCTGACCGCGGCCGTCGTTCTGCTGCATGCAGGGTTTCTGTGGCAGCGCATCGGCGATCTCTCCATCACCGAGCCGGGAGTGATCGCCCGCTGGTCGGTCGCGGCGATTGTAGCGGCCGCCGCGCTCCTCCTTCTGCACCTTCGCGTTTCCCGCCGCGCGTGGCTCGTCTTCTGGACGATCGTCGTTCTCCTGCACGCGCCTGCGCCGGTCACGGCGATCACGATCGCCGCCGTCGCTCCTGCGATTCTGTGGGTCATCGGCGCAATCCGCTTCCAGCCGCGCCGGATCGCCACTCTCCTTGAAATTGCAACATTCATTGTCGCGATCGCGATTTCCACAATCACGCTTCCCAGCCGCGCTCCGCCGTTGTGGTGATTCCCGCTCCTCCCATCCCATCGACACGATAGGAGTGAATCACCATGCGTCGCCTTGCAATTGCCCTGGTTCTCTTGTTCTCCCCGATCCTCTTCGCCCAGCAGTCACCACCGCAGGCGGACGAGGCGAATGCGCAGCCGGAACAGCCGATGGCGTCCTTCTTCGCGGAAACCACCGTCACCGCGACCGGCTCGGAGCGAAACGTCTTCGACATCGCCACGCCCGTCACGGTGATCCGCGAGAAAAAAATCCGACAGAAAGCGGCCGAAAATCCCGCCGATCTGCTTCGCGAACAGCCCGGCGTCGACATCAACGGCGTCGGCCCCAATCAAATCCGTCCCATCATCCGCGGCCAGCGTGGCCTGCGGGTGCTCTTTCTCGAAGACGGACTGCGCCTCAATAATCCGCGGCGGCAGACGGACTTCGGCGAGATCGGCGGACTGGTCGATCTGCACACTGTCGCGTCGATCGAAGTCGTGCGCGGACCGGCCTCCGTGCTGTATGGCAGCGATGCGATCGGCGGCGTCATGAACGCCGTCAGCAGAGACCCGCAATTTCGCGGCGGCTCGAACGTCGCGGGCTACATTGAAGGGCGGCATTCCTCGGCAGGCGATCTCTCCGGACTGAGCGCGGAAATCGATGCGAGGGCCGGACTCTTCACGTTCCAAGTCGGCGGTACGCGGCGGCAATCCGAAAATTACAGCGCGCCTTCGGGACGCGTCGGCGCCATCGATCTCGGCGACAACGTCCACGTGCTCGATACGGGGCTCGATGACACGAGCGCATGGGGCAGCATCACGTTCGTGCCGTCGGCGGGGCAGACACTCCGGCTTCGCCTGAGTCGCTATCGCGCCGGCGAAACGGGATTCGGCTACGTCCCGGGCGAGGATTATGGAACGGTCGAATCGACGAAAGTTCGTATCCTCTATCCGAAACAATCGTTCGATCGCGCGGCACTCTCGTACAGCGGCGCACTGCAGCGCCCGTGGGCCGACTCGACGAACGTGCAGCTCTACTATCAAAGCAACGCGCGCCAGCTGGCCAATGACATCGACATCGACATCGGCCCGGTCGCACCCGGATTTCCGCACTCCAGCGTCGCCGCGAAGACGCTGAATTTCAGCGACGTCGACACCCTGGGATTCCGCGCCGACGCGGTCAAGGTCCTCGGCAACGGCCGGCACATCGTCACGTACGGCATCGAAGCCTCGCGCGACGACAGCTACAACACCGACTTCTCCACGACGACGACGACCATCCGCACGCCGCACGGCAATGCCGTCAGCGTCGGGACGGACGGCATCGCCAATGCTCCGAACGCGTCGAATACCGCCTACGGCGCATTCGCGCAGGACGAGATCTCGATCGGCCACAAGCTGAGCGTCACGTCGGGCGTGCGCTTCAACAGCGTCGACACCACCGCCAAAGAAACGCCGGGATGGAACGTGAGCGGCCTCGAATTTTCCGATCGCACGTTCGTCGGCGCGCTCTCGGCGAAATACCAGATCAATCCGAACATCAACATGCTCGCGTCGTGGGGACGCGGCTTCCGCGCTCCGAACATCATCGAGCGGCTCTTCAACGGGCCGACTCCCGAGGGATCGGGATTTCAGATTCTGAACCCGGCGCTCGACTCGGAAACGAGCGACAACTTCGACCTCGGCATGAAGTACTCGCGCGCCAACGCGTTCATGGAAGCGGTGGCGTTCCGCAACGAGATCCACGGCGGAATCATTCAGTCGTACCTCTCGCCCACGGAGATCGCGCAGCTCGATCCCGACACGCGTGCGGCCATCACCGCGAGTCACGCGCAGTTCGTCGTGCAGCAGCGCAACACCGCGCGCCTGCGCTATGACGGCGTGGAGCTCGCGCTCGGGTGGCGCACGAGCCGCGGCATCGTCCTCGGCGGCAACTACACGTGGATCGACGGCGTGCGCATCGACGCCGCGAATCCGCCGACCGGCGACAGCTACTCCAACAAGGCCTTCGCGTACGCGCGCTACGAGCCGGAGCACGGACGGTTCTGGGTCGAGTACCACGTCCGCCGCAACGGCAAAGTCGGCGCGAACCTCGATCCCGATGCGCCGGTACCGGCGATCGGACGCACGCTGCCGTCATTCACCGTGCACGGAGCCGGCGCGGGAGCGCGGCTGTTTCAAATCCACGGAATGGCGAACGAAGTCACGGTGTGGGTCGAGAACCTGACGAACACGCTATATGCGGAATTCTCGAACGCCACGTTCTTCCGGCCCGAGCCGGGCCGCACCGCGAGAGTCAGTTATCGCGTGACGTTCTGATATGCGACGCCCATTAGAAGGAGTGCCATGGAACCGTATCGCATCAAGACCGTCGAGCCGATTCGAGTGACCACGCGCGCGCAACGCGAAACCGCGTTGCGCGCCGCGGGGTACAACGTCTTCCTGCTGCACGCCGACGACGTGATGATCGATCTCCTCACCGACTCCGGCACCGGCGCGCTGTCGGCTGCGCAGTGGGCGGCGATGATGAACGGCGACGAGTCGTACGCCGGCGGCCGCTCGTTCTATCGATTCCGCGACGCGGTGCACGACCTCACCCGCTACGAGCACATCATCCCGACGCATCAGGGACGCGCGGCGGAGCGCATTCTCTTTCAAACGCTGCTGCAGCCCGGCGATCTCGTCGTCAACAACATCCACTTCGACACCACGCGCGCGAACATCGAGTTCGTCGGCGCCGAGGCGAGAGACGTCGTCATTCGCGAGGCGCGTGTGCCGTCGCTGAGCCATCCGTTCAAAGGGAACGTCGATCTCGAACAACTCGAGCGCGTGCTGCGCGACGAAGGCGAGCGCGTAGCAATGGTCATGGTCACGATCACGAACAACTCCGGCGGCGGACAGCCGGTGTCGATGGAGAACCTTCGCGGCGTGCGCGCGCTCTGCGACCGGTACGGCAAGCGATTTTTTCTCGATGCCTGCCGGTTCGCGGAGAACGCGTGGTTCATTCGCGAGCGCGAAGCCGGCTTCGGCGAGAAATCGCCGAAGGAGATCGCGCGCGAGATGTTCGCGCTCGCCGACGGATGTCTGATGTCGGCCAAGAAAGACGGACTCGCGAACATCGGCGGCTTCCTGGCGATGAACGACGCGGCGCTCGCGGAGCGCTGCCGCGGCCTGCTCATTCTGACCGAGGGATTTCCGACGTACGGCGGATTGGCGGGATACGACCTCGAGGCGATTGCGCAAGGACTGCAGGAAGTCGTCGACGTCGAGTATCTCCGGCACCGCATCGGCTCGATCGCGCGACTCGCGACGCAGCTCACAATGGCCGGCGTTCCGATCGTGCAGCCGCCGGGCGGACACGCGGTGTACATCGACGCCGGCGCGCTCGTGCCGCACATCGATCGCGCCGAATTTCCCGGCCTCGCGGTCGCGAACGCGCTGTACATCGAGAGCGGCGTTCGCGCGAGCGAGATCGGCAGCCTGATGTTCGGCTCCGCCGCGCAACTCGAGCTCGTGCGGCTGGCGATTCCGCGCAGGCTCTACACCGAATCGCATCTCGATTACGTCGCGAACGCGGTCATTCACGTCGCGGCGGAAGCCGCACAACTCAGCGGGTACCGGATCACGTACGCGCCGCAGTTCCTGCGGCACTTCAGCGCGCGGTTCGAGCCGTGTAGCGCAGGCTTTCCAGCCTGCGTTTAGTTAGAGGACAGGCTGGAAAGCCTGTCCTACACGACGACGATCTGATCGTCGACGGCGCGCACACCGGTCGCGCACCCCGCTGAGACCGAGCAACTCGTCGTGAATCGCCCTCCGCAGCATGCGCTACACCGCGACCGCGGGCTCCGAAACGCGTTCCTCGACCGGACGCGTGCGCGGAGCGGCGCCGCTGACCGTGAGGACCGGACACGTGCTGTGCTGGATGATTTTCACGAGAGAGCGATCGCCCGCGAGACCGAGCGCGATCAGGTCCGCGTCGAGGTCTTTCGCGAACGCGACGATTTCGGACGCGGACGCGTTCGCGGTCATCAATTTCAACTCGCAACGACTCACGAGCTCGGGCGGCGCCCACGCGCGGAGCCGCGGCAGCTCGTCGAAGCATTCACCGAATCGATCCACGCTGCGAACCAGGACGATGTCGGCCTGCGGCGCGAGCGCGGCGGCGCGGAGCAGTGCATCGGCGCAGGCCGGCGTGTAGTCGACGGGACAGACGATCTTCTCGACCTTCGCGTGTCCCGCGCTTCGCGGATTCACGGCGATCACCGGCACCTTCGCCACACGCATCACGGCTTCGGTGACCGATCCCAGGAGGACGCGGCGAACGCCGGTGCGTCCGTGCGTTCCCATGATGATGAGGTCCGCACCGGTTTCCCGCACCTGATCGCCGATCGCCTCGGCCGCACGATTCACGAGCACGCGCGTGTCGAAGGGAACGCCGCGGCCGATGCACTGCTCCGCGTGCGCCAGCAGCTGCTGCTGCGCTTTATCGATCATCGCGTCGCGCGCGACGTCGAACGCGCCCGCGGCGCTGGCCATGAAATCGACCGGAACCATGAACAGATCGGCGTAGAGGACGAGGAGGTGGGCATCGAATCTCTCGGCGAGCGCACTGGCGTAGCGCAGGGCATGTGCCGCAGGAGCGCTGAAGTCCGTCGGGACCAGAATGAGTCTCGGAACGCGCGATTCCATGCTCCACCTCCGTATCCATAACGTACGCGCGAGGGGTGGGCCGGCGTATGACGCGCGCCACCCGGCGATGTGACGGTCATCGCATCAGAAGCGGAAACCGCGGAGCATCTTCGACGCGATGAGAGTCACGATCTTCGCCGGCGACATCGCCGACGCCGAGGCGGATGCCGTCTGCACGTCGACGAATCCGCGTTTGTCGCTGGTCATGGGAACCGGCGCGTCGGTCCGCGGCCGCGGCGGGTTCGCGATCCTTCGCGCCTGCGAAGAGATCGTGAAGAACGGACCCGCGACGCCGGGATCGGCGCACGCGACGACCGCGGGCAGCCTCCCGCATCGAATCGCGATTCACTGCGTGGCGAGCAATCACGCGCACCGCTCGTCAGAGGAGTTGATTCGCCGCTGCGTCGGCAACGCGCTCGCACGCGCGGATCAGTTTGCGTGCGCCAGCGTCGCCATGCCGGTGTTCGGATCGGGACACGCGCACGTTCCCTTCGCGCGCGCGGTCGCGGCCATCGTCGAGACGTTGCGCGATGCGTCCACGTCGGTCGAGCACGTAACACTCGTCGTTGCGGACGACGAACGCGCGGAGGAGGCGCGGCCGATCGTGGAGAGAGCTATTCGCGCAGGTATTGATCGATCGCTCGAGCCGCTTTGCGCCCCGCGCCCATCGCGAGAATGACGGTCGCACTGCCGGTGACGATGTCGCCGCCGGCGAAGACGCCTTTCTTCGACGTCCGCATCGTTTCGGGATCTGCTTCGATGTAGTTCTTGCGATTCGTTTTCAAGTCGGGGGCCGTCGACTGGATCAGCGGATTCGCCGACGTGCCGACGGCGACGACCGCGAGCGACGCTTCGATGACGTGCTCGGATCCCGGAACCGCGACCGGCCGTCTGCGTCCGTCCGCGCCGGGCTCGCCGAGCTCCATCTTCACGCAGCGGATGCCGGTCAACCATCCGCGCTGGTCTCCGATCATCTCGATCGGATTCGTCAGCATGCACAATTCGACGCCTTCCTCTTTCGCGTGCTTGATCTCTTCACGCCGAGCGGGCATTTCTTCTTCGCCGCGGCGATAGACGAGCATCGCGCGGCGGGCGCCGAGGCGCAGTGCGGTGCGGACGGCATCCATCGCGGTGTTGCCGCCGCCGATCACGACGACGTCTTTGTCGCGGCAGTCGTACACCGGCTGGTCGTATTCGGGAAAGCGATACGCGCGCATCAGGTTGATGCGCGTCAGGAACTCGTTGGCCGAATAGACGCCGTTCAGATGCTCGCCGGGCACGCCGAGAAACTGCGGCAGGCCCGCGCCGGTGGCGACGAAAATCGCGTCGTAGCCTTCCTCGCCGAGGAGCTCGTCGAGTGTGACGGTCTTTCCGACGACGACGTTCGTCTCGAACTCCACGCCCATCTTCCGAAGCACATCCACTTCCTGCCGCACGATCTCCTTCGGAAGACGGAATTCGGGAATCCCGTAAACGAGCACGCCGCCCAGCTCGTGCAGCGCTTCGAACACGCGCACCGCGTGACCCTTCTGCACGAGATCGCCGGCCGCGCTCAGGCCCGCGGGACCGCTGCCGACGATCGCCACGCGCTTGCCGGTCGGCGGCGCGATCTCCGGAATGCCGACCTTTCCCGTCGCGCGCTCGTAGTCGGCGACGAAGCGCTCGAGATGTCCGATCGCAACGGAGTCCTTCTTGCTCTTCACGATCAGGCAATCGCCTTCGCACTGCTCTTCCTGCGGGCAGACGCGCCCGGTGATCGCGGGCAGCGCGTTGTCCCTGCGGATCACGGCGGCGGCGCCGAGGTAATCGCCTTCGATGATGCGCGCGACGAATTGCTTCACGTCCACCTGTACCGGACAGCCTCTCGTGCATGACGGTTTCGCGCACGCGAGACAGCGCAGCGCTTCCACGTTCGCCAGCGCCGGATCGAAGCCGAGGTTCACTTCTTCGAAGTTGCGCGCGCGAGTGAGCGCGTCGCGCTCCGGCATGTGCTGCCGCGGCAGCTTGATGCGCTCCTTGTTCGGGATCGTGTTAGGCATGCTGTTCTTTCCACTTCGCGAACGCTTCCTGCTCCTGCGCGCGATACATGGCGTTGCGCTGCGCGAGCACCTGGAAGTCGACCGTGTGCGCGTCGAACTCCGGACCGTCGATGCATGCGAACTTCGTGTCGCCGTCCGCGTGGACGCGACAGCCGCCGCACATTCCCGTGCCGTCGACCATGATCGAGTTGAGACTGACGACCGTCTTGATTTTCCGTTCGCGCGTGACGTCGGCGACCGCGCGCATCATCGGCACGGGACCGATCGCGAGGACGAAGTCGATCGGCAGTTGGATGAGCTGCCGCAGCTTGTCGGTCACGAGTCCCTGGTGACCGTAGCTGCCGTCGTCGGTCATCACGAACAATTGATCGCTGACCGCGCGCACTTCATTTTCGAGAATTAAAAGGTCCTTCGTGCGCGCGCCGAGGATCGAGAAGACGCGATTGCCGGCGTCGCGCAATGCGGTCGCCGTCGGAAGCGCGATCGCCGTTCCGACGCCGCCGCCAATGACGATCACCGTCCCGTAACGCTCCACCTCGGACGGCTTGCCGAGCGGCCCGACGACATCGAGGATCGCGTCGCCCGCTTCGAGTCCGCTCATCTGCGCAGTGGTTTTTCCCACCGCCTGCACGACGAGCGTGATCGTTCCGCGCGACGGATCGGAGCCTTTGATCGTCAGAGGAATCCGCTCGCCGTTTTCGTCGAGACGAAGGATGACGAACTGGCCGGCGAGTTGCTTGCGCGCGATGCGCGGCGCCGTGATCTCGAACTGCTTGACGCCCGGGCCGAGCTGCGCGGTGGCGATGATCGGGAACATGGTTAGCTCGTGTGGAGCAGGCTTTCCAGCCTGCCTCCCAGGGCACAGGCTGGAAAGCCTGTGCTACACGGGGTGAATCGCGCCGTAAAGAAGCGCAGCGTCGGCGGCTCGTACGTCATCGTCAACCCCGGCACTTCTTCGCGTTGCTCAAAGAGCGACGTCACCGACCACGCGACGACGTCCATGTGCCGGTCGGTGTAGACGCGGCGCGGGATCGTCAGCCGCACGAGCTCCAGTTCGCAGTGACGATTCGCTCCGGTGACCGCATCGCGTCCGGCCGAGACGACGCCGCGCTCCATCGAGCGCACACCGCTGTCGAGATAGAGCGCCGCCGCAAGCGACTGCGCCGGAAACTCTCCGGCATCGAGATGCGGAAGAAAGCGCCGCGCGTCGAGAAACACCGCGTGACCGCCAATCGGACGAACGATAGGAATGGCAGCGTCGATCAGTTGCTGGCCGAGGTAGCGGACCTGCGCGATGCGCGCGGCGATGTAGTCGTCGTCGACCATCTCGTAGATGCCCTGCGCGATCGCCTCCATGTCGCGGCCGGAGAGACCGCCGTACGTCGGCATCCCTTCGAAGATCACGACCTCTTCGCATGCGGCCTGATAAATCTCGCGGTTGTTCGTCGCCAGGAAGCCGCCGATGTTGACGAGACAGTCCTTCTTCGCCGACATCGTGCAGCCGTCGAAGTGCGACATCATTTCGCGCAGGATCGCGCGCACCGGAACGTGCGCGTAGCCCGCTTCGCGTTCCTTGATGAAGTGCGCGTTCTCCACCGCGCGCGTGGCGTCGCACCAGAGGCGGATGCCGAACAGATCGCACACTTCGCGCACCGCGTGAAGATTCGCCATCGAGACCGGCTGCCCGCCGGCGAGATTCACGGTGCAGGCGAGGTTGACGTACGGGATGTTGTTCGGACCGACGCGCTCGATCACCTCGGTCAATTTGTTGAGGTCGACGTCGCCTTTGAACGGATGCTCGAACGTCGCGTCGTGCGCCTCGTCGATGATCACGTCGACGAACTCGCCGCCCTGCAGCTCCTGATGCACGCGCGTCGTCGTGAAGTACATGTTGCCGGGGATGACGTGGCCGGGACGGATGAGGATGCGCGAGATCAGATGCTCCGCGCCGCGTCCCTGATGCGTCGGAATCACGAACCGGAATCCGTAGATCTCGCGCACCGCCTCTTCGAATTTATAGAACGAGCGCGCACCGGCGTACGCCTCGTCGGCGGCCATTATCGCCGACCATTGCCGGTCGCTCATCGCGTTCGTGCCGCTGTCGGTGAGGAGGTCGATATAGACGTCCTCGCTCTTCAGAAGGAACGTGTTGTACCCGGCGGCGGCAAGCGCGCGCTCGCGTTCCGCGCGCGTCGTCATCCGCAACGGCTCGACGGTTTTGACCTTCCACGGTTCTGCAGTTGGACGCATGGCGAGAACGTAGCAGCGCGCGCGAACGAGCAACGGCGAGCGCGCGCACGAATGCGGGTGACGATCGTCACCGATCATCCATCGCCGCGCGCACCATTCCGCACGCGCCGGAGTCGTAATGTCGCGCGCGAAAGGAGTGGTCATGAAATTCTCGAAATACGTTTCCTCCTTCGGCGTGGGGTTCTTCTTCGGCGCCGGTCTCGCTTTGCTGTTCGCGCCGATGCCGGGCAAGAAGATGCAGCGCAAAGTCACGAACATCGCCGACAAGGTGGCCGACAAGGTCGACGATCTGAGAGTCGCCGCGCAGCGGATCGCGAGTTGACGCGGGCGCGACACGGGCCGGTGTCGATCGTCACCGGCTCGCTTTTCGCCTGCGCAGACTCGGCCCGATCACGCTGCAGCAGCGAGAGGCCGTCGAGCAACTCTCCCAGCAAACGATCAACAAGATCCTGCTCAGCCGATCGTCCAGTTGAAGGAAAGCACCGACGCGCGGCAGGCGGTGCGGACGATCTTCGGGCTGGCGTGAGGTCTTGTTTGCATCTCATGCACCGCATGAAGTGTTACACGCCGCGCGCAGGTTCGTCTTCGCACAATATCGTTCCCGTGTATCCTCGGCATGACACGGTACCGCCATGGGCGATGAAATTCGCGACGTCACAACCATCACGTTTTCGGGTCCTCGCTTCGAGGATGCAGGCCTCGACATTGATGTGTTACCCGAGTTGATTGGATATCGGAAGCTCCTCGTCGAGACAGCAAAAGAGCTGTGGCGGAGCGAGAACCCCGACCGGCAGCGTCTTCCGAAGGGCTTCCACGAATCCATCCGGCTGAAGTTCTATTCGATTGAGCCCGGCTCCGCCGCAGTGCCGATCAAGCGCGTAGTGCTGCATCAAGACACACTACTCTTCGGATTAGCGGATCGCTCGGATGAGATCGATGAAGCAGCGCAGCTCATCGACGAAACGATCGTGGCAGTTTCCGAAGATCGGCCGATTCCAGAAAAAATGCCAAAGAGCAGCCTGCCACTGCTCGCTGCACTGGGCGAAAACCTCCGCAAGGGCGAGGCGATCAAGACGCGCTCCGCCCGTTCTTCGAAAACTGCTGAATTCACGTGGGAGACACGGGCACGCGTCGAGCGGTTGCTGGAAGCGGTGTATGAAGATCGAGTCGACATCGTGGGAGAAGTGCGCTCCGCAGATGTGGACCTGCGCAATTTCGCGATCCGCGACGCCACCGGCGCTAAGATTCCGGCGAAGTTCCGGCCGGAAGATGAAGCCGCGATCACTGACGCGCTCCATGAACATGCCTCGTGTCGCGTCGCCATCATCGGTCTGGGCGAATTCTCTGCACGGGACGGCAGCCTTCGCCGGATCGTGCGGATTGATAACGTCGAGCGCCGCGCCACGGTGACGGATGAGGACTACGATGACTCGGCGCCACCGCTCTGGCAATCAATCATTACTCTCGGTGCCAGTCTACCCGCCGAAGAATGGAACCGCGTTCCGGCGGATTTTGCGGCGAACCTCGATCACTATCTTTACGGGAGCGGCGACGAGGAAAAATGACGCGGGTATTCGCGGACGCTGGCTACTGGATCGCGCTCCTGAATCCGAAAGACGGCCTACATGCGAAAGCTCTCGTGGCGTCCGCCGAACTTGGCAAAGTGCGTATCGTCACGAGTGAAATGGTGTTGACCGAGGTCCTGAATGCATTTGCAGGCAAAGGTGAGTTGCTTAGAAAGGCGGCGTGCGATCTGTTCGATCGGATTCGATCCAATGCCAACGCGGAAATTGTTCCAATGACGAGTATCGCGTTACGGAACGCCGTTGACCGCTATCGCAGTCGGGCCGACAAGACGTGGGGCGTTACAGATTGCACGTCTTTCCTGATCATGGAGCAGAAGGGAATCACCGAGGCCCTCAGCGCGGATCGGGAGTTCCAGCAAGCAGGTTTCAAAGCGTTGATGGCTGACTGACTCACCCTTCCCGCATCTTCACCACGCCCACCGAAACCACCAGCAACAGCGTGATGCCGTTGGCGATGGTGATGACGATGTCGCGGCGGATTACGCCGTACATCGTCCAGAGAAAGACGCCCATGATGAAGAGCGCGAGGTAGCCCCAGGAGAAGTCGCGCGCGCTGCGCGTCCTCCAGGTTTGCGCGACCTGCGGGAACCACGCTGCGGTCGTACCGATGGCTGCGACGAATCCGATGGCGAAGGCGAGGTAGCTCTGCATTCAGTACGACACTCTACGCGACGGCGTCACGGCGGCGACCGGCTCGACGCGAATGCGTACGTCGATCGCGGACACGCCGTGCTCGAGCACCTTCAGCGGGTTGATGTCGACCTCGCGAATCTCCGGGCAGATCTCCAGCAGTGCGGAGAGGCGGAGGATGGTTTCTTTGAGCGCGGCGACGTCGGACGGAGACGCGCCGCGGAAACCGTGCAGGAGGCGCGAGCAGCGGGTTTGCGCGATGAGGTCGTCCGCATCGGTGTCGGTGAGCGGATGGACGCGGAAGGCGACGTCGCCGAGGAGCTCGACGAGCGTGCCGCCGGCGCCGCAGGCGATCACGTGGCCGAAGGACGGCTGCCAGGTCGCGCCGATCATCATTTCCACGCCGCCGGCGATCATCGGCTGCACGATCGCGCCGGTCATTTGTTTGCCGAGGGCGTGCGCGAGCTCTTCGTAGGCGACGACGACCGAATACTCGTCGCGCAGATTGAGCCGGACTCCGTGCACGTCGCTCTTGTGCAGCAGCGCGGGTCCGTACGCTTTCAGCGCGACGGGGAAGCCGAGGGATGCGGCTGCGTCCATCGCGTGATCGGAAGACGTCGCGAAGACGGTCGTCGGCGCGGCGATGCCGGCCGCGCGGAGCATCCCGCTCACTTCCAGCGGATGCAGCCAGTTGCCGCCGCGTTCGCAGGAGACGTCGACGACGGCACGAAGCACTTCTCTGTCGATGTCGTCGAACGCGACGATCTCGCCTGCCGGACGCTCGCGCCATTCCGCGTAGCGCGTTGCGAGCGCGAGTGCGTTGACGGCGCGTTCCGGAAAGGGGAACGCCGGCACCGGCGCGAGCGACGACGTCACACCGTACGCGCTCATGAACGTGGCGAGCAACGTTTTTTGCGAAGGGCGGGCGATCGCCGCCGCGACGTTGGCCGCGTCGGTCGGCAGCACGGGAATGTAGATCACGACGACGGCATCGACCGATGGATCGGCGAGAAGGATGTCGAGACCGCGGCTGTATTGGTCCGCCGTCGCCGACGCGATCATGTCGATCGGATTGCCGACGCTCGCCGCGGCCGGAAGAAACGCGCGCAGCGCGTTGGTCGTGTCGTCGCTCAACGGCGCGAGTTGCAGTCCGTTCCCTTCGCACGCATCGGCGGCGAGAATTCCGGGGCCGCCGGCGTTCGTGAGAATCGCGACGCGTCGCCCTTTCGGCAGCGGCTGATTCGCGAGCAGCGCCGCGACGTCGAACATCTCCTCGAGCGTTCCGGTGCGGATGATGCCGGCCTGCCGGAACAGGTCGTCGACGACGGCATCGCTCGTCGCGAGCGCGCCGGTGTGCGAGCTCGCTGCTTTCGCTCCCGCCGCCGAACGTCCGGCTTTCACCGCGACGATCGGTTTCGTTTTGCCGACGCGCCGCGCGATCTCGCCGAATTTTTTCGGATTCCCGAAGCTCTCGAGGTACAGAAGAATCACGTCCGTCTTCGGATCCTCGGCCCAGTACTGAATCAGATCGTTGCCGGAGACGTCGGCCTTGTTGCCGACGGAGATGAACGTCGAGAAGCCGATGTTCAGCGAGCGCGCGTAATCGAGAACGGCGAGTCCGAGGGCACCGCTCTGGCTCGACATGGCAACGTTGCCGGACGGCGGAAAGGCCGGCGCGAACGTGCCGTGCAGCTGAATCGCGGGATCGGCATTGATCACGCCCATGCAGTTCGGGCCGACCATGCGAATGCCGGCGTTGCGCACTTTCTCGACTAGCGCCTGCTCGCGACGACGCCCCTCCTCTCCGGTCTCCGCGAATCCCGCGCTGATGACGACGACCGCGGAGACGCCGCCGGCGATGCAGTCGTCGAGCGCGGTCTCCACGAGATCGGCCGGCACGGCGATGATCGCGAGCTCGATGGATTCACCGATCGTGGCGAGCGATGGATACGCGCGCACGCCGTCGATCTCGGTTGCGTTGGGATTGACGACGTACAGCGCGCCGCGAAATCCTGTGCCGCGAAGATTGCGAACGATCTCGCGTCCGAGCTGCCCCGGACGTTTGCTCGCGCCGATGACGGCGATCGAGCGCGGCGCGAAGATCGGCCGCATCGAGGCATACGCCGCGGTCTGCGACCGCTGCGCCGCGAGCTGTTCGGCTTCGCGCGTCGCCGCGATGGGAAACGACAGATGCATCGTCCCCTCGGCACTCCGGCTCGTGACTTCGAAGCCCATGGAGAGAAAGACGTCGAGCATCTTCTGATTGCCGGAGAGCACTTCCGCGCGGAAGCGCGCGATGCCGTGATCGCGCGCGGCGGCCACGAGCGTCTCGAGCAGTTTCGTTCCGGTGCCGCATCCCTGCGCTTCATCGGCGATCGCGAACGCGACTTCGGCGACGTCGGGATGCTGCTTCGATGCGAAGTAGTGCGCGACGCCGACGATCTTGTCTTTCAGCTCCGCGATCGCGCCGAACTCGTGAACGTAATCGACGTCCGCGGGGGACGATTCGGCCGCTCGTTCGGGAGACGGCATGTCGAAGAATCGCGCGTGCAGGCTCGCCGGCGAGAGATCGGCGTAGAAGCGAAGAAGCTGCTCGCTGTCGCCGGGACGGATCGGGCGGATGCGCAGCGTGCGGCCGGTGCGCAGCACGACGTCGGATTCGAATTGAGCGGGATATGCGATCGTCATTGCGCCACCACGGGAGTGCTGCTGCCGGTGAGCTCGACGAGAAAATGCGCGAGCTCCTCATCGGAGAAATCGTCCCAGCCGTTGCACAGGTCGTGTTCGCGCTGCTGCACGTCGCAGGCGGTGGGCACGCCGTCGACTTCCTGCCGCGCCAGCTGCCAGCGGTCGGCGGTCTCTTCGAGCTCCGCGCGGGATTCGTTTGGATTTTTCTTGGCGATCCAATCGAGGCGGCGGCGCAGCTCGTCCTCCGAGAAGCGCCGGAAGCCGCTGCAATAGATCCCTTTTTCCGCGGCGAATTTGCAGATCGACATCTCGCCGTTGGCGCCGCGAGCGAGCGCGGTACGAAGAGCTTGGACGAGGGAAGCGCGTGACACAGTGTTCATGGTTGCAGCATCGCGCCCAGCGATCGCGCCAGCGGTACGGGTGCTCACGCGGACCTGTGACAGCAATCACCTGCCGAATGGACGGCGCGGCATTCACTCTCCATCGATGCTCAAACCGGTCGAATTGGAGATCGAGCTCTTCTGCCGCGGGATGCGAATCGACAACGCGAAAGGAGCGCGCCCGATCAGCCGCACCCGCGCCGGACTCGGCTCCGGTCTCGAGCTCATTCTGCACGGCCGTCGCAAGAACATCTGGGTGAACGTGCCGGTTGTCGAAGAATTCGCGAAGCGATCGCCGTTCCTTCTACGGAACGACGTCATCGTCGACGAGCGCGACGGCGCCGAATACGACATCGAGATTCCGGCGGAACCGCACTGGTATTCGCGGCTCACTTCTTACGACGTCCCGATGAGCCGCATCGGTGTCCTGCAGGGCAACTACCTCGGCATCTACGTCTCGAATCGCTGTCTTTACTGGACGTGGTCTCCTTCGATGGCGTGCAAGTTCTGCACGACGGGCGCGAACGTCGGAACGGCCGAGGAGTCGCGGAAGCGTGTCGAAGACGTGATTGAGGTGGCGCGCGCGGCGCGTGAAGAATCGGGATGCATCTTCACGCACTTCAACACCGGCTATCACTACGAAGACCGCGCCGAACGCGAAGTCATTCACGGCCTGCGTCAGTGCGAGCCGTACGTGCGCGCGGTGCGCGAGCACGTCGGCGGATTCATCGGCGTGCAGGCCGTGCCCGTGCCGCGGCAGTCGTATCACGAGTACGACGAACTGATCGCGGCGGGAACGGACCACTTCTCGTTCTGCTACGAATTCGAAGATCCGGAAGTCTTCGCGCGTCTCTGTCCCGGCAAGGCGAAGACGATGGGACAGAAAGTCTTCTTCGATGCGATGGAGTACACGTCGAAGAAACTCGGGCGCGGCCGCGTGTCGGGCGAGATCATCGCCGGCATCGAGCCGATCGAGTCGACGAAGCGATCGATCGACCGGATCGTTAACGCCGGCGCGTTTCCGACCGTGTGCATCTTCCGGCCGACCGTCGGCAGCGAGATGGAGCACGTTCCGCCGCCCGATCCCGAGGCCATGAAAGAAGTGTTCGCGTACCTCTACGAAAGCTGCCGCCGCGCGGAGCTGCCGGTCGGCATCCTGCCGATCGAAGTCTCGCTGGTCGTGCAGCCGGAAGAGACCGCGGACCTCGTCTCGCCGACGTGGTCCGGCCGCTGGTACACCCTGCGGAATCGCGCGCTGCGCTTGCTCGCCGTGCCGTACGTCGCGCGGAAATGCCGGCCGGTCGCGGCGTAACCGCGGGCTGGAAAGCCCGCGCCACACGACGCGGAAATGCCGGCCTCGCGGTGTGGCGCAGGCTTTCCAGCCTGCGCCCCCGCACGATGTGATCCTCAACACACGCCCGCATGTCGCACGTCATCGCCTCGCGTTCGCAGGGAGCCGACGATGTGGGTACGGAGGTGGACCATGTGTCTTGGGATGCCGGGACAGGTCGTACGCGTAGCCGGCGACACGGCGATCGTCGATCTGTGGGGAACCGAAAAAGAAGTTCGTCTCGATCTGCTGGAGGACACGCTGCTTCCGGGCGACTACGTGATCACTCACGAAGGCTGCGCGGTGCGGCGGATTCCCGACGACGAAGTCGCCGACACGTTCACGTTGTACGAGACCGTCCTGGTCGAGGCATGAGCCATGTCTACGTCTGAGCCGCATCCGGCCGTGATGTGGGAGCTGACGCGCGCGTGCGATCTGCACTGCCGCGGTTGTCCCTCCGGCGCCGAACCGCGTCGCGGAGCGAACGAGCTGACGACGTACGAGGCTTACAAGACGATCGATCAGATCGCCGAGCTCGAGCCGCGGGAATTGATCATCACCGGCGGCGATCCGCTCGAGCGCGAAGACGTCTACCAGGTCATCGACTATGCGCGCCGCCGCGGACTCGATCCGGCGCTCGTGCTCAGCCCGACGTCGCAGCTCACCTACGATGCGATCGCGCGACTCGAGCAAAACGGCTTGACGCGAGTCGTCTTCAGCATCGACGGCTCGACGCCGGGGATTCATCAGCCGGTCCATGGCGTCGCCGGAACGTTCGCGGCGACAATGCGCGCGATTCGCTGGGCCGAGAGCGCGGGCTTGCGGATCGACGTCAACACACTGGTTTGTGCGCGCAACCGCGACGACCTCGAGTCGATCGTCGACGTGATCCGCCCGCTCGGAATCGCGCGCTGGAACGTGCACTTCCTCGTTCCCGTCGGCGGATCGGTCGTCATCGAGATGATCACCGCCGAAGAAGTGGAGCGCGTGTTTGCGCAACTCGACGAGATCCGCGAGCGCGAGAACTTCGCGATCCGTGTCATTGAGGCTCCGCACTACCGCCGCTTTCGGCTCGAGCGCAAACTGCAGAAGAATCTCGAGTGGCCCGACTTCGCGACGTACGAGAGCGAGTCGCCCGAGACGAATGCGTTCATGTACATATCGCACGCCGGCGACGTGCGGCCGAGCGAGTTCATTCCGCAGAGCGCGGGCAACCTCCGCTATCGCTCGCTCAGCACGATCTATCGCGGCAGCGATCTTCTCGTCGCGCTGCGCGATCCCGCCAATCTCAAAGGCAAATGCGGCCGCTGCGACTATCGCCACGTCTGCGGCGGCTCGCGCGCGCGGGCGTGGGCGATGACCGGCGATCTCTTCGCGTCCGATCCGCTCTGCGCCTACGAGCCGGAACACGTCGGCGCGACACCACGCGTCGACGCGCGGAAAGGAGCGACCGCATGAACGACCTGATCGAGCTCAATGCCCTGCGCGCGTTGTGCGACGTGCTCGACGAATACCCCGACACGCTGCGCCTGATCCTGCCGCACGACTACGCACGCGTCGCCGATCTCGTCGGAGCCGACGTGAAAAGCGCGAGCGTCCTGATCGTCGTAACCGCGGACGACCATCACGCGCTGCGACGCCTTCTCGCGACCATCACCGCTGCCGGACTGCAGTACCAGTCGATCGACATCCGCAACGTGCGCGAGAGCCTGCGCCTGCTCGTCCGGTCGGAACGCTCCGCGCAGTTGCTGATCAGGATTGGCGCGCCGGGGAATGTCGAACGCAAGGCGGCGCAGCGCTTCGCGTTTCGATTCACCGGCTAGCCGCCACGGGCGGCTGCGTGGATTGCTCCGCCTTGCGGCCTGCTTGCCGCCCCGTCACGACCTGGCGACAAGCCTGTTTTCATTTGCAACCGGCCCGTTTTCGTTTGCAACTGGCCTGTTTTCGTTTGCAACCGGCCTGTTTTCATTTGCAACGGGCCTGTTTTCATTTGCAACCGGCCTGTTTTCATTTGCAACGGGCCTGTTTTCGTTTGCAACCGGCCCGTTTTCATTTGCAACCGGCCCGTTTTCATTTGCAACCGGCCTGTTTTCATTTGCAACGGGCCTGTTTTCGTTTGCAACCGGCCTGTTTTCGTTTGCAACCGGCCCGTTTTCATTTGCAACCGGCCTGTTTTCGTTTGCAACGGGCCTGTTTTCATTTGCAACCGGCCGATCCGCACGCGCGAACCAGCGATCCGCGCGCGCAAACTGCCGATTCGGAACGTGCGACTTACGCCGTATTACTGCTTTACTGCCGCGCAGGCTCCTGGGCGCCGCCGTCCGGCGTTCCGCTCCACCGTGCTGCGTTGATCACGATTGGCGCGATGCGAGATACGCGTACATCTGCCGCCGCGCGTCCGCGTCGTGTTGCACCGCCTCGATGACGCCGGCGTCGAGGTGACTGAAGCGCGTCTCGGTCTTCAGGAACTCCGCGACGGACGTCGTGGCTGCGCGCGAGTCGAGCTGCAGCGGCTGGTCGCGGCGCGGGTCGTGGCGATAGAGCAGCCATTGTCCGGACGAGACGAGCGCTTTCTGATGTTGCAGCCCCGCGCCCATGTCGAAGCCGTGAGCGATGCAGTGGCTGTACGCGATGATCAATGACGGGCCGTCGAATGCCTCGGCTTCGAGGAACGCCTTGAGCGTCTGCTCGTCGCGCGCGCCCATCGCCACGCTGGCGACGTAGACGTTGCCGTACGTCATGGCCATCAATCCGAGGTCCTTTTTCGCGACGGATTTGCCGGCGGTGGCGAACTTCGCGGTCGCCGCGCGCGGCGTGGCCTTCGACATTTGTCCGCCAGTGTTCGAGTACACCTCGGTGTCGAGCACCAGGATGTTCACGTTGCGGCCGCTCGAGATCACGTGATCGAGGCCGCCGAAGCCGATGTCGTACGCCCAACCGTCGCCGCCGACGATCCAGACGCTTTTCTTCACGAGCGCGTCCGCGATCGCGAGGAGTTGCTGGATGTCGATCGCGTCGAGCTTGTGCATGCGCGTCATCAGCTCCATGCGGCGCAGCCGCACTTTCAGCAGCTCCACGCGTTGCCGCTGTTCGAAGATCTCGGCTTCGTTCGTCTGCGCGCATTCGACGAGCGCGTTGCAGAGCACCTCGCCGATCGGTTGCGCGTGCCGCTTCAGAAGCTCGATGGCGTACTCGCGCTGCTTGTCGATCGAGATGCGGAAGCCGAGGCCGAACTCGGCGTTATCTTCGAAGAGCGAGTTGCACCACGCGGGACCGCGGCCATCGGAGTTCGTCGTCCACGGCGTCGTCGGCAGGTTGCCGCCGTAGATCGACGAACAACCGGTGGCGTTCGCGACGACCATGCGGTCGCCGAAGAGCTGCGTCGCGAGCTTGAGATACGGCGTCTCGCCGCATCCTGCACACGCACCCGAAAACTCGAACAGCGGCTGCAGCAGTTGTTGGTGCCGAAGCAGTCCGGGATTGAGCTTCGCGCGATCGAGCTCTGGCAGGCCGAGGAAGAAGTCCCAATTCATGCGCTCCGCGTCGAGCAACGGCGTTTGCGGCTGCATGACCAGCGCTTTGTGTTCGGGCGACGTTTTGCTGCGCGCGGGACAGACGTCGACGCAGATCGTGCAGCCGGTGCAATCTTCCGGCGCGACCTGGATCGTGTACGCGAGTCCCTTCCAGTCTTTGTGAATCGGTTTCAGCGACTTGAAGGTCGCGGGCGCATCGGCGACGAGCGATTCGTCGTAGGCCTTGATGCGAATCGCGGCGTGCGGACAGACCATCGCGCACTTGCCGCATTGGATGCACGCGGCCGTCTCCCACGCCGGGATCTCCTGCGCGAGGTTGCGCTTCTCGAAACGCGCGGTGCTCGTGGGAAATGTGCCGTCGCACGGCATTGCGCTGACGGGGAGAGCATCGCCGCGATTGGCGAGAATCTCGGAGAGCCAGTGCTGGGTGCTGGGTGCTGGGTGTTGGGTTTCAGCACTCGGCACCCGGCACTCGGCACCCACTTCGTGCAGGTTCGCGAGCGCCGCTTCGATCGCTCGCAGATTTTTCCCGACGACGGCTTCGCCTTTCTTCGCGTACGTCTTGCGCACCGCGTCGCAGATCGCGTCGAGCGCTTCGTCGAAGGGCATCGCGTTCGCGCAGGCGAAGAAGCAGACCTGCATGATCGTGTTGATGCGGTTCCCCATCCCGCACTCGCGCGCGACTTTGGTGGCGTCGATGACGAACACCCGCGCCTTCTTTTCCGCGAGCGCCGACTCCATGTGCGACGGAATGCGGTCGCCGTTCAGCAGGAACGTGCCGCCCGGCGCGAGGTGCTCGAGCACGTCCACGCGATCGAGCAGCGACGGCTGATGACAGGCCACGAGATCGGCCGACTCGATGAGATACGGCGCACGGATCGGACGCGGTCCGAACCGCAGATGCGACACCGTCATCGCGCCCGATTTTTTCGAGTCGTAAACGAAGTAGCCCTGCGCGAAGCGGCCGGCGTCGCCGATGATCTTGCAGCTGTTCTTGTTCGCGCCGACCGTGCCGTCCGAGCCGAGGCCGTAGAAGAGAGCGCGCACGACATCGTCGGGCTCGATGGAAAACGCGGGATCGAATTCGATGCTGGTGTGCGTGACGTCGTCACGAATGCCGACCGTGAAGTGATTGTGCGGCTGCTCGCGGCGGAGCTCGTCGAACACGCCCTTGACCATCGCCGGAGTGAACTCTTTCGAGGAGAGGCCGAAGCGGCCGCCGATGACGACCGGCACTTCGCGATTCGCCTCGCGCAACGCGCTGACGACGTCGAGATAAAGCGGCTCCCCGATCGCGCCCGGCTCCTTCGTGCGATCGAGCACCGCGATCGCGCGAACGCTTCGCGGGATGCCCGCAGCGAAGCGATGTACGTCGAACGGACGGAAGAGTCGCACGTTGACGACTCCCACGCGTTCCCCGAGCGCGTCGACCGTTTCCGCAATCGTCTCGCATGCGGATCCCATCGCCACGATGACGCGCTCCGCATCGGCGGCGCCGTGATACTCGTACGGCGCGTACGTGCGTCCAATGTGTTTCGCGAACCGCTCCATCGTCTCCGCGACGACGTCCGCGCAGTCGCGATAGAACGGATTGGCGCGCTCGCGCGCCTGGAAGAAAACGTCGGGATTCTGCGCCGTGCCGCGAATCACCGGATGATCGGGAGTGAGCGCGCGGCTGCGATGATCGAAGATCAATTCCGGGTCGATCATCGACTGCAGATCGTCATCGGTCAGCAGCGTCACCTTCGCGATCTCGTGCGACGTGCGGAAGCCGTCGAAGAAATGGAGGAACGGGATGCGCGACTCGAGCGACGCGGACTGCGCGATCAGCGCGAAGTCTTGCGCCTCCTGCACGCTCGCGGAACAGAGCATCGCCCAGCCGGTCGCGCGCGCGGCCATGACGTCGCTGTGATCGCCGAAGATCGACAGCGCGTGTGTGGCCAGCGAACGCGCGGCGACGTGAAAGACCGTCGGCGTCAGCTCGCCGGCGATCTTGTACATGTTCGGAATCATCAGCAGCAGGCCCTGCGACGCGGTAAACGTCGTGGCGAGCGATCCGGTTTGCAGCGCGCCATGCACGGCGCCCGCGGCACCGCCCTCGCTCTGCATCTCGATCACCGACGGGACCGTTCCCCAGAGGTTCGGCTTTTTCTCGGCCGCCCACGCGTCCGCCCACTCGCCCATCGACGACGCGGGCGTGATCGGATAGATGGCGATGACTTCATTGAGCGCGTACGCAACGCGCGCGACGGCTTCGTTTCCATCGAGAAGAGCTTGCATGCATGGAAGGTAAATCCTCGCCGAACGTCAGGGCATGACGATCGTCAGCGCGCCGCGTGACGGGTGTCACCGGATGGCCAGCGCGCGCATGTCGTCGTAGACGGCATTGACGGCGTTGCTGAGCAGGCGCAGCACGCTGAACCAGATCGCGGGAGACTCGTCGAGCATGCGCAGAAACTCTTCGCGCCCGATGAATCCGATCTCGCAGGGCGTGCGTGCCGTGGCCGTGCAGTCGTAGTTCCGGTCGGTGACGACGCAGCTCAATCCGAGGATCTGTCCCGCCTCGGCGACGCGCAGCGGCTTCACGTTGCCATTGCGCGCGGCGAAGAGAAGATCGACCGTGCCGGCCTGCAGGATGTACACGCCGTCCGGCTTCTCGCCTTCGCGAAAGATCTTCTCGCCCGGATTGACGAACAGCGGCCGCTTCACCTCCACCAGTGCCGTCTCGAAAATCGATTGGTTCACGCCTGCACGATAGGATCGCGGCGGAATGACGGCGGTGATGATTGCTACACGAATGCGTGAGGATTGTCAGATGCTGACCATCGCCTGCATCTCCGGTTTCGCGAGCACGAAAAAGTTCGCGCCCTTCACGGTGATCAGCTTCTTGCGCTTGAAATCGCTGAGCAGACGCGTCACGGTCTCGCGCGTCGTTCCGATCATCTGCGCGATCTCCTCGTGCGTCAGGAGGACGCGCAGACGCGTGCCCTGCGGCGTGATCTCGCCGGTCTCGCACCAGTCGAGGATCAACTTCGCGAGCTTCTCCGACGTCGTCTGCGCGAGTCCGAGCGAACGGATCCCGCTCTGCGCCGACTGATACTTCTCGCTGAGCTGCTGCGCCGTGTGCATGCAGGCTTCGGAGTACGCGTTGAGGAGACGGAGAAAGTCGTCGCGCCGGACGAAGTTCACCTGGCTCGGCTCGAGCGTCTCGCCGGAGAGCTCGTACGGTTTTCCGAGAATGGCGGCACTCGCACCGAGAATCTCGCCGGGACCGGCCAGCTTGACGATCAACGTTCGCCCTTCCCTGGACGTCGTCGTCAACTTCACGCGTCCGCTGCAGAGAATGAACACGCCGCGCGGCTGCTCGCCTTCGACGAAGAGCAGCGATCCCTTCGGGTAAACGCTGGTGAACTTGACACTGTCCAGCGCTCCGACCGCGTCGTCGGACATGTTGCAGAATGGACGGTTGGCGCGCAGCGAACAGGTGGTGCAGTGGTCTTCGATGGCAAGGTTGTAGGGCGACGGCATGGTGTGAGCTCCTTCTGGTGTAGCGCAGGCTTTCCAGCCTGCGCAGGACAGGCTTGAAAGCCTGTCCTACACGAGATCAAGATCGCACCCTCGCCGCGAAACCGCCCCACCCGTCGGGGTAGGAGGCGATACATCGACGGGTGAGGACGGTCACATTGCGTTGTGATCACTCGGCCGGCACCGCCAGTTCGTAGGAACCGGCGTGTCGTTCCGTTTCTCCGTCGGTTCCGAAGATGCGAAGGTGGTAGGTGCGGTTGGGGCGTAGGAAGGTGGGGGGGATGGCGATCTGGAACGTGTCCTCCTGGTCCGGTTCGGCGGAGGGGGTTGACCACAACAACTCATCCTTGTCGTACAGCTCTATGCTGTAGTGCGGGTAGTGGATGGCGTTGGCGAGTTTCAGTTGGAGGAGGTACGCCTCTCCGTCCTTGCGAAGCACTGTTGCCGTGGATGGACCGCGGTTTCCGCCGGGGAAGAGCAGTTGCGGTGCGCCGAGGAGGCGGGGGCGCTCGTGGTCGCGGGCGCGGTTCTCGGCCTGCACGTAGAGGCCGAAAAAGATGAGGGCGAGTGCCGCGGCGATCGTCGTCGGGATGTAGTGCCATACGCGGCGGCGGGACGCGGGGGTGATGCCGAGGCGTTGTTTCACATCGCGCAAGCCGGCAGTGATTTCTTCCTCGGAAATACCAGCAGCGGGCTCGCTCGGGAGGGGGGCGCCGTACATGCGCGCCAGTTCGGGGTATGCCACCAGCAGATCGCGGATCCGCTCTTCTTCGCTTTCGCTCAACTCGCCGCGGTTGTACGCCAGCAGTTCCTCCGCGGTCGGAGGGTCGCCGAGTTTCTCCCGCTGTTCCGCCGTCAGCCGGCGGCTCGCTTCCTGCCAATCCGATTTGTTCGCCATGATTCAATCCTCAGGGAGCGCGCCTTCGTCTCCCAGCCGTTCGCGCAACGCGCGTTTCGCGTCGCGGATGCGCGACTTCACCGCGACTGCCGAGATGCGCAGGGCGAGCGCAATCTCTTCGCCGCTCAGATCCTCGAGCCATAGCTGGATGCATTGCCGCTGACCATCAGGGAGCTCACTGATGGCTTCGTACATTCGCTGCAGCTGCTCGTTCTTGATCATCGTATCGATCGGATGCTTTTGCGTGCGATCCATCGCATCCTTCACGGAATCGCCGTCGTCGAGGGACTCCGGCCGGATGCTACCGCGCTTGATCGTGGTCACAGACCGCACGCGGTTCAACCCGACGTTGCGCGCGATCTCCTCCAGCAGCGCCCATTCCGCCTGCCCGTCGTAGGCATCCATCTTCTTGTAGAAGCGGATGAAGGCGTCCTGCGTCAATTCCTTTGCGTCGGACTCAGACACGCGAAATACCTGGTGGAAGTACCGAAGCATGCGCGCGTAATGACGCCTGTATACGGATTCGAACCGATCGCTGCTGTCTCCGCCGGGCTCCCGCGTCGTCATTGCTCACACCAATTCCCGCGAAACGCGTATCGTATGTTAGGCGTGAAGAATCGAGTCTGCATCGCTCTGTGCCTCTGCAGCGCCCTGTTGGCCTGCACTAGAGAGAACCCCAAACCGCCCGGCAGGGGGGATCTGGCCCGCATCGAGCGCATCGACGACCCGGTCAAACTGCTGCGCGCGCTGGAAACGGCGAAAGGGCCGAATCACGCGCTCGTGCTGGAGAAGCTCTGCCTGACGAAAGAGGCGATCGCTGCGTGGAACGAAGCGGCCCGGCAGAATCCGCAATGGTCGAACGAAGCGCGGCAGCACATCGCCGCGCTGCAGCAGCTTCCCGATCCCATCAAACAGTGGAATACAGATGAAATCGATCGCGCATTGGATCGCCGCAACGCGACCGAATTGGCGAAGATCGTGCGACTGTTTCCGGCAGATGCCGCCCAATATTTCGAACGATCCCTGCTGCGCGACCGCGAACGCGCGCGGTTGTTCGCAAAGGTACTTGCCGGAGCGGGCGAGCATTATCCGCAGACGGTGATCGATGCGATGGATCGGACGAAGGATCGAGCAGCGCTCGATCAGGGGTTGGATGCATTCCGCAAGGGAGACTTTCTGCGCGCGGCGACGCTCTTCGACCGGGCAGGGAATCCGTTGGCGCTGGCTGCGCGCTATTACGCCGCGGCGACTGAATCCTTCACGATGCCCGAACAAGCGCTGCGCGAAATCGATACGATCCTTCCAGATCTCAACTCTCGTGATCGCGAGCTGTCCTCGCGCATTTACGTATTGCGCGCGAGCGCGTTGGAGTTCGACGATCGTTATCTCGAAGCACTCGCGGTCTACCGGCAGGCTCTCGCGGCCGCAAATCGAGAGCCGACCTTGACGGCCGTGGCATTCGGACGTGAGAGCTTCAACTTCGCCACAATCGGCAATTCCGAGAAGGCATTCTCCGACGCGCATAGCGCCCTGAAGCTTTTGCCCCGCGTCGCCAACATCGACGCACGCAATCATGCGTACGCCGGTGCCGCGAGGGCAGCAGCGCAGCTCGGGCATCCGAACACCGCGCTCCTCTATCAGAATGCAGCGGTCGAGGACGCGCAACGGGCCGTGATGGGCGCGAGGACTGCTCGCGACCTGGCGACTGCAAAGATGGAGCTCTCAGCTGCACTACGACAGCGAGCCGAATTCCATGTGCAGCTCCAACAGGACGCCGAGGCTCGCGACGATCTGCAACAGGCATCCGATCTCGCCGAGGCGGCAAATTACATTGAGCGTCGTAACCTTATGCGGATGCGCAGGCTCGAAGTAGAGGGACAGTCGCTGCTCAAGAGCGATCCCGCAAGAGCGGCAACAGTCTTCAATGAAGTGATCGAGCTCGCGAAGGGTCAGGACTCGACTTACCTCGCCATTCTGCATTTCGAGCGCGGCGCCGCGCGACGGAAGGCCAAAGACCCGCGTGCGGACGAGGACGATGCAACGGCCATCGGAATCTTGCGCAATGAGGTTCGGGGCGCTCTCACAAGAAATCCACCAGCCGCTACGGAGCTCTTATGGACGCCGTACTTTTCGCGGTTCCGGGACTGGCAGGATGAGCTCATCGAGAGCCGCATCCTCGAGGGCGATATTGAAGGCGCGTTGGTTTATGACGAGCTTGCGCGCGCCTTCGAGCCGATGCAGATCCTCCTGCAATCGCGTTCGCCAGGGTTCCGGTTCATCGAAACGACGGCGGATCTTCAACAGGCGCGTGCCGGTTTGCCGGAACACACCGTCATTCTTCAATACCTCGTGTTGCCGAAGAGGACCTACACGTGGGTCATCACACGGGAGCGCATTGAAGTCGTTCAACAGCGTGCCACGAAGGCGGATGTTCAACGATGGGTTGCGAAAAACTTCGCGCGGGCCGCATACGCCGAGCTATTCGACGCACCATTGAAACGCGCCGGCTCGACGAAGACGCGGATTGTGATCGTGCCTGACGAGTCGATGCAGGGGCTCGCCTTCAATGCTCTTGAAACTGCAAAGAATCGCTACCTGATCGAGCGCGCCAGCATTGCCGTTGACAGCAGCACTTCGCTGTATCTATATGCACTCGCACGCGATCGTCAGTTGTCGACGGAGCGGAAGCCTACCGCGCTCCTCGTGGCCAATCCCACGTTCGAGGGATTTCCGCCGATTCCACACGCCAAAGAGGAAGTGGAGGAACTGGCGCGCAACGATTACCCGGGCGCCACGGTGCTCGTCAGCGCCGATGCGACCGTACAGAGATTTCTGGCCGAAGCAAAGAACGCGACGATCATTCATTTCGCCAGTCACGCTATCCCTGTTTCTCAAAACCCGTGGCAGTCGCGGCTCCTGCTCTCGCCTCATGGACAGGAATCGGGCGAATTGACCGCGCAAAAGCTGCTGCAGAAGCTCCCGAGACTCGAGCGCACACGCCTGGTCGTGCTCAGCGCGTGCAGCACGTTCAGCGCACGCTCCGCCGGCGACCGGGGACTCGCGTCTCTCGCACGACCGTTCATTGCAGCCAATGTTCCCGCGGTCGTCGGCACCCTGAGAGAGGTCAACGACGCCTCCACGAAAGAACTGCTGGTGTTCTTCCATTGTCACTATCGGCACGGAGACGACGTGGCAGTTGCGCTGCGCAAGGCGCAACTCGAAATGCTCCGAAAGAAAGTGCCGGTGGAAGCGTGGTCCGCGTTTCAGGTCGTCGGCTTCGCCGCGTCCCCGTATCCGCGCTCCGCCGCTTTGGAGGAACCAAGCAGTGAGCACGTTTGTACTCAAGATTCTCTTCTCGGGCCTGATGGCCTTCATTCCCAATGACAACGGGACCGAAGTCACGGTCCTGCTCCTCAATGCCGATCACTACCACACGTCCGACGGCTCGGCGATGCAGCCGCACAAGCCGTTGCTCTATGCGCGCGCGGGAAGCTGCAGCGGCGCCTGCGTCAATGACGATCTGACCATCGCCGCATCGACGTTCCGCGACCAGTCATCCTCGGCCGCGCTCGACTCTCTCGTCTACGCCCTCGGCGACGGCAGCGCCTGGGCCATCTCGGGCTCGGACATCACCGTCCAGAAGTCGAGCGGAGCCGCGAGTCTTCCGGCGCTCAACATCCACAATGGGGATCGCGGCACGGTCAACGGCCAGCCGAAAATCATTCCGACAACGTCGACCGAGCGGCAGGACATCTCCTGGATTCCGTCATTGCAGCAGCTGTGCGGCGGCGGCTGCACGCTCGACTCCGATCTTCTCGCGAACGTTCCGCCGGAGATCGTCGCCGCGCGCTTCAAGATCAACAGCGGCGATCTCTACACCTACAGCATCGCGCGCATCGGCAGCGACGTCACGCCCGTGCATTTCAAGCGTCTCGACGGCACCGGCAGCACGTCCGCGTACGTGCAGGCGGTCGCGAGTTGGATCGGCGTCGACATCGAAGTGACGGGCGACAGCGTCGACTTCGTGGAGACGAAATACGACAACAGCACCGGCCGCACGATGACGCTCTCGCCCGACGCGAGCGGCAAAGTGGAAGTGGCCGTCGTGAATCTGCCGCCGTCCGTTCCGCCGGCCTCGTCGAGTAATGACGCGCCTCAGGTCGGCAAGCATTTCGAGATGTACTACGAGCTGCTGGCGAGCCCGCCGGCGCGCGAGGCACGCCTCGTTCCGCGCACCGGTGCACCGAGCGGTATGACCGTTCCGCAGGTCACGTGGACTTCCGTCCATCCCTCGAACGCGGTCACGTCCGAGCTGCTGAACCGCTTGAGGTTCGAGCCCGGACGCTCGTTGTACGACCGCGTCCTCTGTCCGCCCGTCCAACCCTGGCCGTAACCCGTCCTCAGTTTCCTGGGCCGCCATCTCCATGGTGGCGGCCCGTATTCGGCCGAGGATTTCTCATGCGACGAATCATACGATTGGCGCTCGTCTTCGCGCTCGCCGCCTGCAATGGCCCGCGTGCCGGAAACACTGCAGCAGACAACGCCGCGTTGTTCACGATCCAGCACGCGAAGCACCAGCTGCGGGCAGCGGTTGCGGGCAGCGATTGCCACGTGCTCGTCATCGAAACGAAGGCTGAATTCGACGATGACCTGGTCGAATCGATTCAGTACGGAATCGGCGATTACGACGCGTTCGGAGGCGCCGATCAATTCGCACAAGAACACGGTTTTCGCGCCGTGGTTTATCGCGATTCCGCCGGAGCTCTCTGGACGTACGGCGCGACGACGCGCGATGAGGCGCAATCGATGCCGCGCTGTAGATGAGAAAAGACCATGCGATTTCTATTGATAGCGCTCCTCGCCGTCTCCGCGTCCGCACAACCGGCAAAGCGCGCGTTGCTGATCGGCATCGACGACTACACCGCGTCGACGATTCCTGTCGTGAAGACGGTCGAGCATCGCGGCTGGCCGGACCTGCAAGGCTCGGCGAACGACGTTCGCATCCTGTCCGAGATGCTCGTCCTGCGGTACGGCTTCGAGCGGAAGAACATCATCGCGCTCACCAATCAGCAGGCGACGCGCGCCGCGATTCTGCACGCGATCGAACAGCAGCTCGTCACTCCTGCGCGCGCCGGTGACATCGTCTTCTACTACTTCGCTGGTCACGGCTCGCAGGTTCCGAACGCGGCGTCCGACGAGCCGGACGGTTTGGACGAATCAACCGTCCCCGCCGATTCGCGCCGCGGCGCCGAGGACATTCGCGACAAAGAACTGCGGCCGCGCTTCAATCGCATTCTCGATCGCGGCGCGCGACTGACGCTGCTTCTCGATTCCTGCCACAGCGGCGGCGGTTTTCGCGGTGAGCGCGTTCGCGGTATCGCGAAAGCGCCGCCCATCGTCGATCGCACAAGTTACGGACCGCGGCCCGACGACCGCGGTGCGCTGGTCCTCGCGTCGACGCAAGATCTCGACTCGGCGTACGAGATACGCGGCGACGACGGCGTGATGCACGGAGCATTCACGTGGGCGTGGATCCGCGCGATGCGCGATGCGGTTGCAGACGAACCGGCCGAGGAGACGTTTCTGCGCGCGCAGGCGCGATTGCGCAACGAGAGGCCTTATCAGATGCCGGCGATGCTCGGGAACGCCGACGCGCGGCTGCGACCATTTCTCGGCATGCATCGACGCGCCGCACGCGCGGTCATCGCCGTGGAATCAGTTCAGCAGGATCAGATCGTCGTGCAAGGCGGGTGGTCACACGGTCTCGCAGTCGGCAGTGAACTGCGAGCAGCCGACAACACCCGGGTACGCATCACCCAACTCCTCGGCCTCGGCCGCAGTGTCGCGCAAGTGTCCGCCGGCCCATCGACGATTCGTGCCGGCGCATTGCTCGAGATCGTTCGGCGCACGTCCAGGTGGTACTCACTGGCAACGCCGACCGATCCTTCGTCGCCGTACCACCTCGCGATTCGCGACGAACGAACGAAGCAAACCGTCGACGGTGCGACGGTGATCGGCAGTCGCATTTACAGCGTGGTTCTTCGTCCGTCGCAGATGCCACGCACGCCGCGCTATTACTACGTCTTCGTCGTCGACAGCCGCGGCCACAGCCATCTCGTCTTTCCGAAAACCGGCTCGGTCGAGAACCGCTTTCCAGTCGACGACCGCGCTTCCTCCGAAATCACTCTCGGCCATCCGAGCGCCTTCCGCGTCGTCCGCCCCTACGGCGTCGATACGTACTTCCTCCTGTCCGCCGAGGAGCCCTTGCCGGATCCGTCGATCCTCGAGCGCGACGAAGCTCGCGCACGGCGCCTGCTCATCGAGACGCGCTGGTCGCTCGAGCGGATCACGTTCGAGTCGGTCGCGCCAACGCGCCGTCGCGTCACGCTCTGAGGCCCAGAGCCGCGCACCAACCTCGCAGCCTCGAACGGCTGCCGCGGTAGATCGAACGTCTGACGGCCAGAGGTGAATGCCGACAGAACAGCGGATTCGGGCTCGCGCATGTGGCGACCGCTGCCCTCAGCGGTCGCGCGGCGCGAAGCGCCGTTAGCCGGCAAAGCCGGCGGTGCCGCTGAGGGCAGCGGCATCCACAAAGCCTTTCGAGATGTGCGGAGATGTGCGTATTTCAAACGCGTCGCAAGAGCAGTGAACGATGATCGCAGATCCGAAGCTCATGGCGTCGCGTACTTTCTCAACAGTCCATCGAGGACGTTGCGGTCGAGCGGAGTAAGCGGCACGGACTTGCGCAGCGAACGCAGTTCGCGCGTGACGTCGGGTGTGATCTCCAATCGCGGAACGAGCGCGTCGTCGAGTTGCTCGCGATCGGCGCTGCTATCGGGCTCGGCGAGACGCTGCGCGGTGGCGAGATGCGTTTCGCCGTCACGCGCGATCGCGATGCCGAGGGCGTGGGCGAGGAGGACTTGCTCGTAAGCGGCGTGCACGCGTGCGCCGAAGACGATTTTGACCGGGATGAGATCGGCGACGTCATTTGCGTCACGAGGCGAAGCGGATTCGTACTGCGCGCGGTAATAGTCGATCGCGCCGAGGATGTAGCCGGGATAGTGCAGCGCGCGCGTGATCACGTGGACGGAGAGCGCGTCTGACGCGGGCCGCACGTGCGACTCAGGGAAGCGGCGCTGCAGCTGCGCGGTCCAGGTCGCGTCGTCCGTGTCAAGCCAGAGCGTGCAATCGGATTGCATCGACCGCTGCGCCTGCAGATCGTCTTCGCGCAGCTCGATGAGCGGCGCGCTCGCATCCGCGAGCCGCTTGAGACGCTGCGCGAGCTTCGACTCGTTCGCGAGCGATGATGCAGCCTTCGCGAGCGTGAGCTTGCGGAAATCGGCGAACGCGATGGACGCGTGCGACGTGACTCGCTGCCGAAGCTCGTCCATCGGCAGACGCCGCGACTCCGCGCGCCGGATCGGAAACTCGCGCGCGAACGGCTTCCGATCGTCGATCGTCCGCGCGTACCAGGCATCGACTTCCACGTCGTCGATCACGCTGAGCGACAACTGGCGCGACGCGAGCGACGGCGCGACGAACGAAGCGGCGAGTCCTTCGAGGTCGGCACGCCGCGCGCGAGCGGCATCGAGCGTCTCTCGCGCCGCATCGTGCGCCGCGCGCAATACGCGCAGCGCGGTGCGGTGATGAATCATGTCGTATTCGAACTGCAGCTCGTCGTTGTGCGCGGCGTCCTTCGACTGATCCGCCGTCTCGATTTGCGAGCGAAGGCGCGCCAATCGTTCGCGCGCCTCGCGCACGAGCGGCACGATCTGCGTCACGTAACGAATCGCCGTGACGACGGCGAAGATTGCGAGCACGGGCAGCACTGCCCACGTGAGCCGGGCCGCGAACACTGCGACCGCGCCGACAACGCCGAACAACAGCTGCTTCCACAGCCACGCCCGCCGCGTCTCCAGCGCTTCGCGCAGCGCCTGCTCTGCTTGCGGCAGCTGCGCGAACAGCTCGCGCAGCCTTTGCTCGCGCGCGATTGTTTCCGCCGACAATCGCGCCGTTTCCGCTTCGCGCGCCGCCGTGCGCGCCACGCTGTTCTCCCGCTCCTCGGCAAAGATCAGCTCCGGCACTTTGCGAAGCAGCGACGATTTCTCCTCTTCGAGCGACTGGAGTGCCGAGTGGAGGACAGGCGATCCCGCCTGTCCGGACAGGCAGGATTGCCTGTCCTCCACCAGCAGCGTCTCGGCGACGACCTTCTGATCTTCGATGAGCGTCGCCAACTCGCGAACGCGATGCCGCGCCGCGTCGCTCGAGGCGGTGTTGGCGATGAAGTGCAGGCGTGCGTCCAGCGCAGCTGTTGCTGTGCGGATCTCCGTCACGACATTGCGTGGCGCGAGCTCCGCGTCGGAACGAAGCTCCGGCAACGGATCGAGCAACGCGTCGAGGAACGAGATCGCGGCGTCATAGCCGTCGCGGTCAAGCGTCTCGTCAACCGTGCGCGCGAGCAGCGCCGCGTGATCGCGCGCCGTCTCGTCGCCCTGCTTCGCCAGCGTCTCCAGATTTCGCAAATGCGTCTTGTCGCGGAACGTCTGCAGCTCGCTGCGCACCGCGGCGATCGTTTCTTCCGCGCTCCGCGTCTTTTCGGTGACTTGCGTCTTCGGGCGGAACCGGCAGAAGAGAGACTGACCGCCTTCGACGCCGATGCGCGACAGCGGCAGCGCGAACTCGTCGGCCACCACGAACTGTTTCGCCGCGAGCTGCACGTGCGTCGCGTGTGCGCCGGCGAGCAGTTTCTCGCGCACGAGCTCCGCGGCGAAGCGCGCCTGGACGCGCTGCAGCGCGACGTCGCGCGGAAACACGAGCGATGCGTAGCCAAAGGAGCTGAACGTCGGATGCATGCCGCGCGGATGAATGCCCGGCAACGCGCCGCTCATCTCCGGCTCGTACGTGAGCGCTCCCGCGATCGCGTCGGCGTAGACGTCGAGGAACGCATCCGTCGCGCCGAAGCGCACGCGCTTTCCGTTCGTCGCGTCGACGAGCCAGACTTCGTCGAACGGTTTGTCGTCTTCGGCGCTGAGCGTTTTCAGCAGCGCGTACGCGGCCGCGTAGTCCGCCGGCTGCGATGCCCCGGCCGCTTCCGGCAAGAGACAGAGAATCTCGATCGACACGAACGACGCGAAGCGGCGCGTCTCGTAGATCGAGCGGATGTGGCGCGTCGTCTCGAGCAGCGATGCGCGCGCGGGACCGGCCGCGGCGAGCATGACCAGCACGAGCTCGCGCGTGCCGACGTCGTCGCGCAGACGCAGCGGACTGTCGGGACGCTGCCGCTGCGCGTGCATCGACTGAATCGCCGCCTCGGGATGTTCGTCGCACACGCGCGACTGCACGAGATCGTCGACGCCGTGATGCGCCGCGACGCGCTGCTGCACCGCCTGCGCGAGCGGCGCGACGACGTCGTCGAGAGCGAGGATGCTGACGGGCTTGAGCATTTACGCGAGCGTCTCCATGCGCCGCACGTAGTCCTCGATCGCCACGATCTCGTTCTCGACCTGGTCTTTCACCTGCGGCTCGACCGCATTCGCCATCTGCTTCGAGAGCGACTCCGCGTAGTCGCGAAGAATCTGCGCCGCGCGCACCGCGCCTTCGCGCGTCACCGCGGCATCAATCGCTTCCTCCGCTTCCTGAACGAGATCACGGCTCTTCTCGAACGCCGTGAACGCCGGCACGCGCCCCTGCGCCAGCCGCACCATGTTGTTCTCCGTGCGCCGGCCGTTCTTCGACTTCATCGAATACCACGCGCCGTCGCGGCGGATGATCGCGAACGGTTCCGGCGCCTGCGCCAGCGCGAACCAGCGCAGCGCCTCGCCGTCGCCGCTGCGCGGAATCAGGTTCGGCAGCTCCTGCCAGCGGCGATCGACGTGATTGGAGATGATCTTGTTCGGATCGGTGTACGCGCGCTCCATGTCCTCCATCTCCGCAAGCGCGAAGAGCGGCAGGCCGGTTTTGACCTTGAAAAGGAGGATGCGTTTCGTATCGCGCGTCGAGACCATCGACGGTTTGGCCGACCCTTTCGGCAGCCCGGCCTCATAACGCGATTCCTTCAGCAGCGTCGTGTCGGCGTCGGCGACGCCGTAGTGATAGAACTCGTTGATGAGCGTCTGATTGACGACCGGAATGCGGCCGACGTCGTAACGCCACAGCGGCACGGCGAGGTTGTCGAGACGCTTGAGCTGCTGCGAGACGACGTCGGGCGACGAGCGGCGAAGGATGTCGTCCATCGTCAACGACGTCAGCGGCTCGTAGCACTTCTCGACGAACTGCTGGATGTCCGCGTGCACCTCGGCCGCGCGGAGGCCGGCCCACTGCGACAGCGACGCGCGATGCTGATCGGCGTACCACTTCACGAAGTCCTCGCCGGTGACGCGCGGGCGATGCTCGCCCGGATCGAACGCGACGGTCTGTTCGAACAGCCGCGCCGCGCCGCGCGGATTCGTCGCCTCGAGATACTGCTGCTCGAACTGCTTGCGCGCGGCGTTGAGGTTCTCGCGGATGCGATAGCAGCTGTCGAGAATCGACTGCGTGTGCGCGTGCAGCGTCGAGTAGAGCTCGGCGGCTTTTTCGAGACGTGCCACGCGGATCGTCAGCTCGGTCTCGCGATCGACGAGACCGCCGTACACCTCGCACGCGGTCTTCACCTTCGCCTCGCGCCGCATGAACGCGCCGGCCGCCTCGGTGATCTGATCTTCCGCGGACTTGAAGCTGATCGCCTTGAGACGCGTGCGCTCTTCTTTCGCCTCGCCGTCCATCATGTTGCGATACCACTCCAGCTTCGCCTGCAGCTTTTCGAAGAAGCGTGACGCGCGAGTGAAGCCGTTGTTGCGGTTGACCATCGATTCCCACAAAGCGCTGATCGCCGATGACGAGCGGTCGCGCAGCACTTCGAAGTTCGCGCCGATCACCTGCGCGATCTGCCGCTCCGCCTTCGAGCGATGCACGGTGTGCAGGTTCTTGATGGCGCCAAGTGCTTTGGCATCGAAGGTCAGTTGCGTGAGCGGCATCGGAACGCGCAGCTGTCCGCCGCCTTCGCGCTGGCTGAGCACCTCGATTACTTGATCCGCGTCGTCCTCGCGCAAATGCGTCGTGTCGATGAAGCGCTGCACTTCCTCTTCGATCTCGGAGTCCGCCACCGCGCCGTCCAGCAGATCGTCGTTGACGAGCCGCTTCGCGTCCTCGTACAGCTGCGCGTCGAAGCTCGGCATCGTCAGCGCGGCCACGCCGAAGCTGCAGTACTGCGGCGAACGTCCCTTCACGCGCGGCTGCGTGGCGATCTGCGTTTTGATGTTGTCGACCGCGTTCGCGGCGTCGGTGCCGAGCTGCGAGCCGATCTGCACGTACATGCCGTCGGCGATGAGCGCGTGCAGATCGCTCTGCTCCGTCACCACGCGTCCCTGCTCGTTGACGCTGTCGATGAGATAGACGACGTCGAACGGCGGACGCGTGACGTCGACGCGGCGGAAACCGTAGTCGACGGTGAGCGTTGCGCGTGACGTCGAGAGCTGCTCGATCTCCTTGAGCGCGCCGTACGCGTTCGGCTTGACCAGCGCCACGCCGTTCATGCGCGTGAAGATGCCGGGGAGCAGCAGGACCGCGGTGAAGTTCGACTGCTCGTCGCTGCCGATCACGTCGCGGGCCATGAACGCCATGTCGAGAAACGTGCCGCTGCCGGTGCCGCCGGCGAGACTGCCGACGATGTGCACCTCGACGCCGGAGCGCTCCGACACCTGAAACTCGTCCGCATACATCTGCTTCTGATTGCGGATGTTTCGCACGTCGTCGACTGCTCGACGGATGCGCCCATACACCTCGGATGCTTTCGCAAACAGCGCCAGGCGTCCGCGCGCGCGTACCTGTCCCGCGCCGGCGATGATGGCCTGCGTCGGAATCTCCGGCGGCCACCACTCGTCGATGTGCGGGTTCGTGCCGTTGACGAGATTCGCAGGATTGCCGACCTGCAGCACGTAGGTCTCGTTGTGGTCGAGATGCCCGTCAGTCGAGATCTCTTCGCCGCGCGACGAGCCTTCCGCGTTCTCGGTCGTGTCGATGGAGAGGAAGCGGATGATCGGCGGAACGGATCCGTACGCATCGACGAAACGCTTCTTCAATTTGAGAAGTGTTTTGTAGCCGGTACCGCCGAGGCCGAGGACTACGGTGGGACGAAACACGACATTGTTTTTCACAGGTCAGCCTCCTGATTGGATTCGAGTGGACGTTCGTCGCCGACGCGGTTGAAGCGCAGCTTCGCGTCGCCGATCTCGATCGTGTCGGCGTCGTACAACTCGCTCATCGGCGTCTCGACGTCGTTGATGCGCAGCGATCCGCTTTGCGCGGCGATCCAGACTTTCTTGCGGCCCGCTTTGCGGCGCACGAAGAGACGCGCGTCGCTGCCGGAGAGTGTGTCGACCGGCAGGATCGCGCTGAGCGCGACTTCGTTCGCCTGCAGATGCGGCAGGCCGACGAAAGCGGCGTCGGGGGCGGCGCGAGGACGGAGAATTTCCAACTCGCCTTCGAGTCGATTTTTCTTCTGCTGCTGTTTGAAGAAGAGGATGGCAATCGCCGCGACGAGCGCCAGCGCGATCGTTGCGGTCAGCACTCTCGCGATCAACGACGGAGGCTCTTTCGGAATCGGCGGAGGTGCGCGATGCGGTCTCGGTGGAGGCGGAGGCGCGGGTTTCGGCGGAATCTTCGCGCGAATCTCCCGCGCGACATTGCGAATCGCGTCCGCGTCCGGCGTCCTCAGTACCGATGTGTGTTTCGTCCTCGTGGCGAACGCGTCGAGCTGCGGCTCGTGATCGCCCATCGAGACGAAGAAGACGAACGTCTCGCCGGCGCGATCGATGTTCGCATCGATGCGCACCGGGTTCCTGATGCCGCGCACGTCTTCTTTGCCGTCGGTGAAAAGCACGACGACCTGACGGCGCGTGGCATCACGGCTGGTGCCGCGCAACACCTCGGCGCGCTCGAGACCTTTCGCGATCGCGGCGCCGAGGTGCGTGCGATTGCCCTGGGCGTCGAGATCGAAGATCGCGCGGCGCAGATTGCTCGTGTCGATTTCGCGGACGTCGCGATCGAATGCGTACAGCGTCAGCGAATCCTGTTTGCCCGCTTCCTGCGCGAACGAATCGAGCGCCACCTTCACATCCGTCCAGATGTTTTTCGTCCCGCCGATGCCTTTCATCGACTTCGACGTGTCGAGGAGAAAAATCCAATCGACCGGGCCGAGCGTCTGCGCATGCGAGGCTACGGCGACGAACAGCAGAAATGCCGCGACAGGAAGCCGTCTCATCGAGTCTCCTTGGGTGTTCAGGAGACAAAACACCGCCGCGCGCCGCGGGTGGCGTTTCTTCGTGAAATACGCCACTCTTCTCAGGAAACGGGGTTCCCTACATCGTGAACACATGGAAATCGCTCGTTGCGGGCGGTCTGATGGTTCTCGTGACCACGATGGGCATGCTGTGCTCGAAGCGATCGGCGACGCGATCGGTGGAGCCGGTGATGCTCGCGGACACGCTGGCCGAGCCGAAGTTCTCGCGCGAAAACTCGACCGGCTTATTCGTCGGCGTGCGCGACTTTCACGATGGGAATCTGGAGGTGCCGTACGCCGTCGACGACGCGATCGATCTTGCGTATCGCTTCGCGCTCGATCAACGTGTCGGGCTCGTTCCGCCGCCGCGCGTCGTCCTCGCGATTTCCGGCTCACCACAGAAAGCCGAATCGAAGCAACGCCTTCGCGAATTGGAAAGCGCTCGCGCGCACATCGTTAGAAATGCCACCGCGGACAACATCTTCGAGATCCTCAAAGAGCAGGCCGCGCGCGCGGGAGACGACGGCATCTTCGTCCTTTCCATCGCCTCGCACGGCTTTCAACAACACGGCGACGCCTACATCCTCGGCTCCAACTCATCGTTCGGCTCGCCCGAATCGTCGCTGCGCGCGGCGACGATCTTCGACATCGCGGCGCAGGCGCGGCGTTCCCTGATCTTTATCGACGCGTGCCGCGATCGCATCGGCCGCGGCTCGCGCGGAGCGACTCCCGATCCTGCGGCCGCCGCACCGCAAATCCGCCGCATGAAAAATGTGCGGGGCCAGGTAATCTTCTACGCTGCGGCTCCCGGCGAGTACGCGTACGACGATCCCGAGCATCAGAACGGCGTCTTCACGAAGGCGGTGTTGGACGGATTGGACGGCAAGGCCTCGGCACCGCACGGTGTCGTGGTGGTCGACACGCTGTACCGTTTCGTGGATCGCGAAGTGCACGACTGGATCCGCGACAACAAACACCGAGTCGTGGATCCCGCTACGCAGATCAGCATGGAAGGCAACACGCGCAACATGCCGCTCTGCGAATGCTGGCGCTCCCCCGGCGCGCGCATCCGGCCCGAAATCGATCGCACGATCGTCACGGCATACGACGAGAACACGCGCATGCTCTGGCAAAAAGACTTCGGCGAGCCGGTCGTCGCCGCCATTGCCGCCGATCTGGACGCCGACTCGTTTTATGAAGTGGTCATCGGCCTGCACGACCGGATCCTGGCGGTCGACCGAGACGGCAAAACACTTTGGACCCGCAACGGCGAGACGAGAACACTGCGAACGTTCGCCGTCGGCGATCTCTTCGAGAAACACACGAACCAGGTCGTCGCGCTCTGGAATGGCGATCACGACTCGCGCTTGACGGTGCTCGACCACGACGGCAGCGAACACTCGAGTTTCGACTACGCCGGTCCGCTGCAGCGCGTCGTCATCGGCCGGCCGACGAACATGCACGCGCCGAAGATCGTGGTCGCCTCTGCCAACAGCCTGATGCTCCTGCACGCGAAGAAAACCGTTCCGGTCTGGCAACAGATTTTTCGCTCCGCCTCCGCGGATGCGATTGAAGGTCTGCGCATCGACGACATCAATCACGACAATCGCCGCGACATCGGCGTCACCACCGCCGGCGGAACAACGTGGTTTACGTTCGACGGCAAGGTGCTGCGACAGAGCGCGAAGGGGACGTGGGAGAACGCGAAACCGGGCAGGCGCTGATCACGTTGCCGCCCCATACCGCGCCATCACCGCGGCTGCGCCTGCGCGCACGCGCTCGCGCAGCGAGGCCGGCTCGATCACCTCGGCCCGCGCGCTCATTCCCATTATCGCGAAGCAGGCTTGTTCTTCGTCCTCGAACTCTGCCTGCAGCGTGATCCACTCGTCGGCGCGATCGATCAGTTTCGCGGCGCGCCAGCTCATGAAGTCTTCCGCGAGGCGCGGCTCGAGGCGCATCGTCACGGAGTAGCGTCGGCTCTCGCGAAATTTCTCACGCATCGTCGAGTCCCGGCACGCGCGTGCGCCACTCCTCATCGAGCTGCCATCCACCGCGCGAGCCGCGCAGCGCCAGCACCGGCACGCCGGCCGCGCTCAGCGCCTCGAGATCGCGATACGCCGTCCTGTGTGATACCTCGAGCCGCGTCGCCAGCTCGCGCACCGTCAGCTTGCCGTGCGCCTGCAGCAGCAGAAGGGTCGAAAGCAGACGATCGGCACGCATCGTTTCAAGAATGCCGCGCGAATTATGTCGCCGATTGACATATATGCCGGCTTAGAGTTCGCCACTGGAGGAAAGTGCATGAAATTCACTGAATTGCTTCTCGCCCAGATCGAACGCGAAGCGCGCGGAACGCGCGAGTCGCTCGAGCGCGTGCCCGACGGAAAGGGCGACTGGAAGCCGCACCCAAAGTCGATGCCTCTCGGCCGCCTCGCCGTGCTGCTCGCGCGCATGCCGTCGTGGACCTCGATGATCATCGACGGCAACGAGCTCAATCTCGCCAACACGCCGGTCCCCGAGGAGACCAGGACGAGCAAGGAGCTGGTCGAGATTCACGAACAGTCGCTCGACGCCGCGCGCAAGTCGCTGTCGAACACGACCGACGAGCACCTCATGAAACCGTGGCGGCTGTTGTTCGGTGACAAAGTGCTCGACGAGCGCCCGCGCCATCTCGTCATCGCCGACACGATCGCGCATCTCGCGCATCATCGCGGACAGCTGACGGTTTATCTGCGGCTCAACGACCAGCCCGTGCCCGCGATCTACGGAGCGTCGGCGGACAGCGGCTGGTGATCGCGACTACGCGCGATCGATGCGGCACGCGAAGCAGCCGTAGGTCGGAAAGCGGACGTGCACGAACGCGGTGTCATCGGAGCTGAAGAAACGATTCACGGTTTCGGAGAGATCGTCGGCGCGGATCAACGCCGCGTCGATGATCTCTTCCGACGCTGAATACGCGCGAACGGTGAACTGCTCGCGCAGATAGTTCGATGGCGCGCCGGCGGGCGGAAGCGCGTCGCGGTTCACGCCTTCGTCGCTTGCATTCGCGAGCACGAAGACCGGACCGAATTCTTTATACGGTCCGGCAATCGTGAACGGCGTGAAGCTCGCGAGGATCAGTTCTTCGCCCGGCTCGGCGCGGCGTAGCACATCGCGGCACGGCTCGCCGCCCTCGGCGATGACGCGCCGCACCGGCTGTCCCTGAGCATCGAGTCCTTCGTTGCGCGCGCGATCGAGAAATGTCTGCGGGATGGTTGCAATCGTCACATTCATCGTTTCTTTAGAACACGCGCCGAGCGCAATGCGTTCGCGAGATCGCGTACTCCGCGACGAATTTCTCGCGGTGTGGGGCAGGCTTCCAGCCTGCCGCCCGGAGGTGGGCTGGAAAGCCCGCACCACACGAGAGTCCGGCTCGTGCCGGCGGCGAATGGATCATCGGCAGCGGATCGATGCCGCTGGCGATTCTCGAAGAGCACGTGCAGGAGCAGCTGCGCGCGCGTTAGGCCAGGACTCTTTTCAGCGCCTTCAATAGCTTCTCCGCCTCTTCCACCTGCTCGAGCAGTTGCGGGTTCTCGCCCTGTTCGAGGAGCGTGGTCCACGAATGGCGTTTCAATGCGGTAGTGAGCTGTTCGAGCTCGCCGGCGAGTCCGCTCTTTTTTTCGGGCGGCGGGGCGACGGCTTCGAGGACGTGGTTGAGGCTCTCGCCGTCGACGAATTTCTGGCGCGCGACGGGGTCGCGCAGGACGACGCGCAGTTTGCGGATGTCTTTCGAGTTCGTGATCTCGTTTTCGTTGACTTTCTGGACGATGGTCTCGAGCACCGTCGGCGTGAGGAGCGTCTTGTTGATGTTCTTGATCTCGCGCGCCCAGGTGATCGATGCGCCGGGCTCGGGGAGGTTCGTGAGTTTCTCGGAGAGCTCGTAGACCTCGACGAGCTTGTCGAGCTCGCGGACGGTGACGCCGAGGATGTTCGCTGCGCTGGCGCGGCCGACGATGTCGACGAGGCCGTACGCGACCATCTCCTTTTCCTTCGCGTCCCACTCCTTGCGCTGGCGGTGGATGTAGATCCAGACGCGCAGGCGCTCGTCGTCGGTCAGCGTGCGGTCGGTGATCTCGAGCGGGATGTGGCGGTACTGGTCCTTCTTGTGGAGCTCGATGAGGATCTTCGAGTTCGTCCAGCGGCGGTCGCCGTCGATGATGCGCAGCTTGCCGTCGACGTCGGGATGCGGCTCAACGAGCAGCGGCTCGAACAGTCCCTCGTTCGCTTCGATCTGCCGCTGCAGCTCGAGGTCTTCCTTCGGTCCCATGCGCGGCTGACGCGGATTCGGCACGACGTCGTACAAATCGCGCGTGTCGCGGTAGGTGCGAAGGATCGTGCGGCCGAGGCGGCGCTCCTGCCAGGGATGTTCGGCGGTCATCATTGGGACGCTCATGATTTCGATGTCACCCGATAGGCGGCCAGCGATACGGGCTCGCCTTCTTCACGTGCTTCGACGATCGCGCTGACCTCGGTGTCGAGGTCGCGCAGTACATGTTTGATGCGCGTCAGTACAGTGCCGCGTTTCTTCCATACGGTGTCGTGCGCGCGCTTCTCCTGCACGTCGATCTCGAGCGCTTCGCCGGCGAGGTCGCTCGCTTCCGCGAGCTTGCGCTTGAATCCCGCCGACGTGATGAAGCGGAACAATCGATTCAGTTTGTCCGCGCGCTCGGCGTCGGAGAGTTTCGCGACGTGCATCGCGACGAGCGCCTTGCGCAGCACTTCGATCATCGGACGCACGCGCGCCGGCGCGATGACGATCACTCCCGACTCGATGAACAGCTCGCGCTTTCCCGCCGGAAATGCGGGCGTCGCGAGAATCGCGTAATCGGTCTCCAGCTCGGTCTGCACTTGCCGCAATTTCACGGCCGGCGCTTGCTTCCACGCGGCGCGCGGCGTTGCATCGATGACAATCTTTCCGCTCGATCGGCCCTTGTAGCGGATGTCATGAACGATGATGCCGGGCTGCGATTTCACGCGCGAGATCTGATCATCAGGAAACGCGCCGCGCAGTTCTTCGAAGAGATCGAGCTCCGCTCCTTCGCCCACGTCGCCTCCGGCTTTGCTCACACGGCGCGAGAGATCGGCGATCTTCTTCTCCATCGATGCACGTTCGCGCGCGTGTTCCGCTTCCTTCTTCAACAGCGCGGCGTCGCGGTCCTTTTGCAGGATCTGTCGGATGTCGGCGATCTCCTTACGGCGTTTCTTTTCGGCGTCCTGCTTCACCGCCTCGATCTGCTTCGCGAGCTTCGCGCGCTCGGCGTCGATCGCCTGCTTCTCCTTTAATAGCTTCTGCTGCTGGATCGCGACTTCCTTCCGCAGCCGGGTGCTGATGAGCCGCTCCTGCTCGGCGAGTTTCTTCCGCTCGTCCTCGCGGATCAACGCCTGGACCTGGAGGAACTTGGCGTGGGTGATCTTGCTGCCGCACCACGGGCACTTTTCCGTGGCGTTGGGGGAATCGGGTGGTGGAACTACGCGAAGATTGCGCTCCATAGGTGTCCTTATGCTTCCTTTTAGCCCCTTGTGTCAATCTTGAAAGCGTGTGGATGTCCTTTTTAATCCTTGTTGTCCTTTTCACTCCTTGTGTTACCCTGTCGCACCTCAGGAGATGGACTATGGATCTCGTTCTTAAACTTCGTGAGCTCCGGCGCCTGCGCGGTCTGACGCAAAAGGATGTCGCCCGACTCTCCGGCGTCGGCCAAAAAACAATCAGCTCGTTCGAGACCGGCGAGCGCATCGATTCTCTCAAGCTTGCCCAGCTCGAGCGGCTCCTTGCCGTATACGGCTTGACGGCGGCCGATTTTTTCGGCAGCACGATCGAGCGGCAGATCGCGCCGTGGGAGCTGAATGAGGAGGAGCTGGCGGCGCGGCGGCTGCTCGATGACCTGCAGACGCTGGCGAAACCCGCCCAGCACACGCTGCTCGCCAAATTTCAATTGATGATCGACACGGTTGCGGACATGCACCGCGACCGCGCGAACATGGCAGATAATTCGGCGCATGTTCATCACGCGGCTGTGTCTCGCGATCGCGCTCGCGGTCCCGATCTTCGCTGAAACCCCACCGGCGCAGCCGCGGAAACCCGGGCCATACATCGTCGTGTATCACGACGATCGCGTCGCGTTTCAGATGCGCCGCGATCGCATCGAACGCGCCGGCGAGGCGAAGTACGTCGTTTGGCTGCGTTGGTTATACGCGAAGGGACGGCCGTGGAAATCGGACCGCGAGATCGCGCGCACCGCGGTGACCGAGATCGATTGCACGCGACTGCGCGTTCGCGAGCTGGCAGTCCTCCACAGGAACGCCGCCGGAAAAGTGTTCGACGTCGAAGAGCCCCCCGATCACAACACCGTGCCGTGGAGACAGCTCGATCGGAAGAGCGGCGCGGCGTCCGCGATCGCCCAAGTTTGCGAATTCGTTCCGCAGCTGCTGGCGATGGCGGGGACGAAGTAGTTACAATAACTCCATGCGACGCTGTTTCGTCCTCGCTCTCGTTCTCGTGACCGTTTCCTCGCACGCCGTGACCAAGCGTCGCGCGGTCGCGCAACCGAGCGCGCCGAAACGGCTCACGTCATGGAGGATCGAGGTCACGACGTCGGGCGGCTTCGCTCCCGCCGTGCGCACGAGCATCGCTCTCCAATCGACCGGCAACGCGACGCTGCTCGATTTCCTCGGGCGTCCGCTCTGCGCGAGCTCCGTCACCGACTCGGAGCTCGCCTCGCTGGCGACGGGCGTCGCGCAGGCACGTCCCGAGTCGTGGGCGCCGTCGTATGTTTCGGCATCGAATCCAACCGGATGCTGCGATCAGATCCGCACGAGCGTGAAGCTCACGCGCGCATTCAGCGATCACACGACCGCGACCAACCAATCGTACTGGTTCGACGTGCATCCGGAATTGCCGGCCGATCTCAACGCGCTCTACGACACCGCGTTCGGCGCGGCGAGCACGCGCAGCCGCATCGAGCCCGCGTGCCTGAGCGACGCCGCGCTCAAGACGTGGTCGCTCGACATCACCGAGGACGGCGGAGCCGGATATCGATATCACCGCGTGTCGCTCGATTCATCGGGCAACGTGTTCGTGCAGCCGAACCTGCGATCGGGCGCGTGCCGCTACGCGATCGCGGAAAGCGAAGGGCGCGAGCTCAGCGACGCAGTGCTCACCGCGAACGCCGCGGCGTGGTCATCGTCCTACGTGCGTCCGGAAAATCCGAACGGCTGCTGCGATCAGATTCACACCGTCGTGCGCATGAGCCGCAACGAGCGCGGCCCAGACGGCGCGGCCATTCCCGTCACGTACACGACGGAGTGGTATTCCGATCATCCGCTGCTGCCGGCTGATCTCGAGCATCTGCACGAGCGGCTCCTCGGCAACGACTCATCGCTCTTCGCGCGCTTTGGCGCGCAGTGTGGGCCGCTTTTCTAACCTTTGGACTGCGGCAGCTACGCTGCCGCTTTCGGATAGAAAAGCGGTGGGGTCGCCACCGCAGTTCACACTTTTTCACAGGCGCTCAGGATGACGATTTTTCATAGCGGCACCTATAAGGATGACGATGTGCCGAACACGATCACGTTGCGCAGCGCCTCGCCGCTTTGCATCGACGCGATCGCATCGTTGATCTGATCGAGCGGATAGCGCGCGGTGATCAGCTCATCGAGTTTTAGTCGGCCGTGCAGGTAGAGATCGACGAGGCGCGGGATGTCGACGTGCAGTCTCGTCGAGCCCATGCGGCTGCCGAGAATGCGCTGTTCGCTCCAGACGACGTCGAAGATGCGGATTGGCGCGGTGTCGCGGACGCCGGGCATGCCGACGACGATGACCGCGCCGCCGCGGCGAATCATGCGCAGCGCGTCGACGACCGCGTTCGGATTGCCGACGGTGACGAACGCGTAGTCCATTCCGCGAATGCGCCGCGGCTCCATGGTCGTCTCGGTCGCACCGAACGCGCGTGCGGCTTCGAGCTTCGATTCCAGTCGATCGACGGCGAGGATGCGGCTCGCACCTGCGAGCGCCGCGGCTTGAATCGCGTTGAGTCCGACGCCTCCGGCCCCGATCACGACGACGCTTTCGCCCGGCCGCACCTTCGCGGTGTTGAAGACCGCGCCGGTGCCGGTGATGACGCCGCAGCCGAGGAGCGCGGCGCGGTCGAGCGGCATCGCGTCGGGGATGCGGACGAGCTGCGACTGATCGACGATCGCCGCTTCCGCAAACGCGCCGACTTTGATGCCGGCCTGCAACGCTTCGCCGCTCGAGTTGCGCAAACGCGACTCGCGATCGAGCGCGAACTCGGCGTCGCAGTTGTGCGACGCGCCGCTCGTGCAATGAAAGCAGCGTCCGCACGTGCGCAGGAGCGAGACGACGACGCGGTCGCCGGGCTTCACCGTCGTCACGTTGTCACCGATCGCTTCGACAACGCCTGCGGCTTCATGTCCGGCGACGATCGGCGGCGCGCCGGCCCACTCGCCGTTCATCAGATGGATCTCGCTGTGGCAAACGGCGGTTGCCGCGATCCGTACGCGCACTTCGCCGGACCTGGGCGCATCCAGCTCTACGTCTTCGATGCGCAGCGGCGCCCCGAATTCATAGCAAATAGCGGCCTTCATCGTTCGCTCCGATGGCGGATGGCAGATGGCAGATGGCAGAGACCGAAAAGCGCCATCCGCCATCTGCCATCTGCCATCTGCTTCACCGCTGCTCCATGTCGCGCGCGACGGTGCGCGTCGCGGCGAAGAGGACGAGCGCGAGGAGGATGCTCAGCATCGGCACGACGTACATCGCCGAGTGCAGTCCCGCTCCGCGGAAAGGCTCGAGCACCGTTGCGCCCGCGGCGGCGCGGTGCGTGAAGTGATCGCTGAGCATGCCCGTCGCGAGCGGGCCGAACGACGCGCCGAGGACGTACATCGCGAAGAAGTAGAGCGCCATCGCCGTGCCGCGCATCGACGGCGCGACGACGTCGTGCAGCGCGGCATACACGCACGCGTAGTAGACGTACATGAACGCGCAGGCGAGCGCGCCGAAGACGACGAAGAGCGTCGCGTCATGCGCGGGACGCGCGAGCGCGACTGCCATCAGGGGCGCGGAGATGCCGGTCGCGATCGCGGCAATGAGCAGGCGTCCGTCACTTCGCTTCACGCTCCACTTGTCGGCGAGCGCGCCGCCGATGAGAAGGCCGGGGATTCCGGAGAGGCCGTACATGATCGTCGTCATGAGGCCCGCGCCGCGAAGATCGGCGCCGTGATAGCGCATCAGCAGCGGCGGGAGAAACGTGCCGAGCGCGTACATGTTGAAGTTGTGCAGCGCGCCGGAGAGGATCAGCCACCAGAGCGTCGGGATGCGCAGCAGCGTGCGCCACGGCGATGCGTTGGTTTGAACGGGAGCTGCGTCCGCAATACCGCGCGCAGGCTCGGTGATGAACAGCGCGGCGATGGCGGCGATGACGCCGGGAATTCCGGCAACGTAGAACGCCGCGCGCCAGCCGTAGGCGTGGGCGATGCGGCTCGCGACGAGGTACGAGAGCGCGATGCCGATCGGCAGTCCCATCATGAAGACGGACAGCGCGCGTGCGCGCTTCGCGGGCGGATAGAGATCGCCGATGAGCGACGTGCCGGCGGGTGCGCACGCGGCTTCGCCGACGCCGACGCCGAGTCGCGTGACGAAGAGCTGCCAGTACGTGCGCGTAATTCCGGAGGCGGCAGTGAGCGCGCTCCACACGAACACCGACGCGGCGAGGATGGACTTGCGCGGCTTGCGGTCGGCGAGCCGTCCGAGCGGAACGCCGACGAATGCGTAGAGCAGCGTGAATGCGGTGCCGAGCGCGCCGAGTGCGGAGTCGGAGAGGCCCCACTCGCGGCGGATCGGCTCGCCGAGCGCGCCGCCGATCACGCGATCGAAAAAGTTCAGCGTGTTGATGACGAACAGGACGGCGAGTGCGTAGCGGGCGCGATTCATTTGCCTTCGAACTCCGGCTTGCGCTTCTCGAGAAACGCGCGCATGCCTTCCTTCTGATCGTTCGTCGCGAAGAGCAATTGAAATGCTTTGCGCTCGAGCATCAGCCCCGCTTCGAGCGACGAGTCTTCGCCGGCGAGCACCGTCTCCTTGATCTGCATGATCGCGAGCGGGGGCAGCGCGGCGATGGTCTTCGCGATCGCGAGCGCGCGGTCGAACACTTCAGTATCGGCGACGACTTCGCTCGCGAGTCCCATCGCCAACGCATCGCGCGCGGGGACGAGATCGCCGGTCATCAGAATTTTCATCGCGCGGAACTTTCCGATCGCGCGCACGAGCCGCTGCGTTCCTCCCGCGCCCGGCATGATGCCGACCTTAACCTCGGGCTGACCGAAGTTCGCGCCTTCGCCGGCGACGATGATGTCGCAGTGCATCGCCAGCTCGCATCCGCCGCCTAACGCGTATCCGTTGACGGCCGCGATCACCGGCTTCGGACACTCCGCGATCGGGCGCCACAATTTTTCGCTGCGGCGCGCGAACATCTCGACGGCTGTGCGCTCGACCATGTCGCGCAGGTCCGCGCCGGCCGCGAAGATTTTCTCGCCGCCGGTGAGGATGATGCAGCGCGTGATGTCGTCGTTGCCGAGGTCCGTGAAGTGCGTCGCGAGTGTCTGTCGCACCGGAAGACTCAGCGCATTCCTCGCCTCGGGGCGATTGAGTCGAATGACGGCGATGTGCTCATGCGGGCGTTCGAGGATCACTTCGCTCATGCGGCCTCCGTCAACGTTTTCGCGATGCGCGCGAGGTCGACCACGCGCTCCCCCATCTGCGCGAATCGCGGATCGTCCGTCTGTCCACGGGCGAAGCGCGCGTAGATCTGCTGAATCACGACGGCGAGCTTGAAGACGGCGAACACTTCGTAGAGCGCGACGTTGCTCACGTCGCCGGGATAGCGCGCAAGAATCTCATCGCGCGTGAACCATCCCGGGTTTCGAGTGACGTCCGACATCGGCGCGTGCACCCAGTAGCAGAGGAGGATGCCGAGGTCGACGAGCGGATCGCCGATCGCGCTCATTTCCCAATCGAAGACGCCGACGAGCCGCGACGGATCGTCGCTCGCGAGCATCACGTTGTCGAGCTTGAAGTCGCCGTGCACGAGCGTCGCGCGCGGCGGATCGGGCGGGATTCGTTCTTCGAGCCAGCGCGCGAGCCATTCCATGTCCGGCACGTCGCTGGTCTTCGATCCGTGCCAGCGCTCGGTCCAGCCGCGAATCTGTCGCGCGACGAATCCTGCCGGCTTGCCGAGCGCGTCGAGTCCGTGCGCGGCGACGTCGATCGCGTGCAATTGCGCGAGCGTATCGATCATGTTCGCGCTGATGTTTCGCCGCAGCGCTTCGTCGAACGACTCCTCATTGCGCACGACGATGCCGCGGCGCCGCTCCATGACGTAAAAGACGGAGCCGATCACGCTCGCGTCTTCGCACAATAGATAAGGTTGCGGCGCAAGCGGAAAGTGCGGGTGGACGGCGGCGAGGACACGATACTCGCGTGCCATGTCGTGCGCGCGCGGCGGCACGGGGCCGAAGGGCGGGCGGCGGAGGACGAGCTCGAAGTCGCCGAACGCGAGGTCGTAGGTGAGATTCGAGTGGCCGCCGGGAAACTGCGAGACCCGCATCTCGCCGTCGAGGTTCAGCGCGCGTCGCAGATACGCGGCCAGCTTCTCCCAATCGAGTTGCTCGCTGTCGCGCACTGGACGCGTGTCGGTCATTTGACCCTCAGCACGCGTTTCATGACGCGCGGCAGAAATCGCTGCAGGTCGATCGCATAGATCTCCGGTCCGCCCACGTGCACTTCTTCTTTGCCGCTCGCGACGCCGCGCAGAATTTTCGCCGTGGTTTGCTCGGGCAGCATCGCTTTCTTGTGCGTGTCGTCGAGTTTTCCGTGCGGTGTGCCATCGCCGCGCAACGCGTTCTCGGACACTTTCGTGCGCACGTAGCCGGGACAGACGATCGTGACTTTGATGCCGCGCTTGTGCGTCTCGGCGCGCAGCGCGTTGAAGAAACCGTGCAGCGCGTGCTTCGACGCGGCGTACGCGGAGCGAAGCGGCACGCCGACGTAGCCGATCACGCTGCTGATCGGCACGATGTGTCCTTCGCCGCGCGCGAGCATCGACGGCAGGAGCGCCTTCGTCAGCGCGATCGTGCCGAAGTAGTTGAGCTCCATGATTTGCCGATCGGTGGCGAGATCTGTCTCCGCAGCGAGCGAGCGCTGACTCACGCCGCCGCTGTGCACGACGATGTCGACGTGCCCGAATTCTTCGAGCACTTCGTCGGTCGTTGATTTGATCGCTCCGCTGTTCGTGAGATCGAGCGGCTTCACGACGTGCTTCTCGGGATTCGCGCACGACTGGCGGACGCGCTCGAGCTCCTGCGCGTTGCGTGCGGACAAGATGACGCGCGCGCCTTCGCGGCTCCACGCGACGGCGAGCGCCTCGCCGATGCCGGACGACGCGCCGGTGATCCAGACGATTTTGTTTTCGAAGCGTGCCATCGCTACTCCACTGTCATCCCGAGCGTGAGCGAAGGACCTGGGTGGGCGGGCGGCACGATGCCCATGCCTCGCAGCCCCGCCCACCCAGGTCCCTCGCTCACGCTCGGGATGACACTCATTGCGACCTCCGCAACACATTCCGCGCGATCACCATCCGGTGCACTTCCGACGGTCCGTCGTAGATGCGGAACGCTCGCGCTTCTCGATAGAAATGTTCGAGCGGCGTGTCGCCGGATACGCCGAGCGCGCCGCAGATCTGCACCGCGCGATCGATGATGCGATTCACGGCCTCGGCGACGAACACCTTGCAGATCGACGACTCGTGCCGGATCTCGCTGCCGCGCTCGTGCGCCCATCCTGCCTGCAGCACCATCAGACGCGATGCGTGCAGCTCGATCTCGGAGTCGGCGATCATCCACTGGATCGACTGCTGTTCGGCGAGTTTCTTTCCGAACGCGCCGCGTTCTTTCGCGTACGCAATCGCGATGTCGAGCGCGCGCTGCGCGACGCCCATCCAGCGCATGCAGTGCGTGAGTCGCGCGGGGCCGAGGCGGACTTGCGCGAGACGAAAACCTTCGCCGGCGTTGCCGAGGATCGCGGAGTCGGGGACGCGCACTTCGTTGAAATCGACTTCGCCGTGTCCGAAGCCGCCGTGCTCGCCCATCACCGGCACATTGCGGATGAAGCGATAGCCGGGCGTATCGGTCGGGACGAGGAACATCGTCGCGCGTTTGTGCGGATGCGCGTTCGGATCGGTCACGGCCATCGTGACGGCGAACGCCGCGCCTTCGGCTCCGGTCGCGAACCATTTGCGGCCGGTGATCGACCATCCTCCATCGACGCGCTCCGCGCGCGTCATCATCATCGTCGGATCGGATCCCGCGCCGGGCGCCGGCTCGGTCATCGCGAAGCACGAGCGGATTTTCCCTTCGATGAGCGGCAGCAGATATTGCTCGCGCTGTGCGTCGTTCGCGTGATGCGCGAGGAGGTGCATGTTGCCTTCGTCGGGGGCGGCGCAGTGCAGCGCGACGGGGCCGAGGAAACTCTGGCCGGCCTGCTCGAAGAGGACGCACATGCCGACGGTGCCGAGTCCGAGTCCGCCGTATTCGCGCGGAAGCTGCGGTCCGAAGAGGCCCGCGCTCTTCGCCTTCGCGCGCAGCTCCGCGATCAACTCGCCGGTGACCGGCTGCGACTCGAGCGGAATGACTTCGTCGCGCACGAACGCCGCGACGCGGTCACGCAAGTCGGCGAGCGCCGGCTCCAGCTCGAAGTTCATTGCAGATTCTCGAGAATCGTCGCCGCGCCTTGCCCGCCGCCGACGCACATCGTGACCATGCCGTACTTCGATTTGCGTCTGCGCATCTCGCCGAGAATCTGCACGGTCAATTTCGCGCCGGACGCGCCGAGCGGATGGCCGAGCGCGATCGCGCCGCCGTTCACGTTCACGCGCTCCGGATCCATGTTGAGCTCGCGCATGACCGCGAGCGCCTGGCAGCCGAACGCTTCGTTCAGCTCGATAAGATCGATGTCGTCGAGTTTCAGTCCGGCGAGTTTCAGCGCCTTCGGCACCGCGACGGTCGGACCCATGCCCATGATCTCCGGCGGCACGCCGCCGACGGCGAAGCTGACGAATCGCGCGAGCGGCTTCAGTCCCAACTCATCGGCGCGTTTGCGCGACATCACGATCACCGCGGCTGCGCCGTCCGACGTTTGACTGGAGTTGCCGGCGGTCACGACACCTTTCGCGTGGAAGACCGGTTTGAGTTTCGCGAGCGCGGCTTCGTTCGTGTCGGCGCGCGGTCCTTCGTCCTGGTCGAACGTGAACTTCCGCTTGTCGTCGACTTCGTTGATCTCGACGTCGAGCGGCACGATTCCGTCGTCCGCGAATCTCCCTTCAATCTGCGCGGCCAGCGCTCTTTGATGACTGCGGAATGAGAACGCGTCGGCGTCCTCGCGCGAGACGTTGTATTTCTTCGCGACGTTCTCCGCGGTGAGGCCCATGCTCAGGTAGACGTCGGGATCGTTTTCGACGAGGTACGGATTCGGACGGAAGCGCCCGTTGCCGCGCACGAGGCTCATCGACTCGGTGCCGCCCGCGATGATCGCCTCGGCCATCCCGGCCATGATCCGCTCCGCTCCCATCGCGATCGTCTGCGATCCCGACGAGCAGAAGCGATTGACCGTCACGGCGGCGACGCTGTTAGGAAGTCCGGCGCGTAACGCGGCAATGCGCGCGACGTTCGAGCCCGACTCCGCTTCCGGCGCCGCGCAACCCATGATCACGTCGTCGATCTCTTCCAATCTCAGCTGCGGCGTTTTCGCGGTGAGCGCGCGGATCACTTCCGCGGCCATGTCGTCGGGGCGCGTGGTGCGCAGCGATCCGCGCGGTGCTTTTCCGACGGCGGTGCGCAACGCGGCGACGATGACGGCTTCATTCATGACGGGTCTCCTTGTACAAAAAACAGGTGATGGTTCCGTGCGCATACAACACGCCGTCCGCATCGAGGATTCGCCCCTCGGCAGTCGCCGTGCGCCCGCCCGCGTGGATGAGCGTGGCGATGCAGGTCAGCGTGCCGTTTTCGCGGCGGATTGGACGGACGTAATTGATTTTCATTTCCAGCGTGGTGAAGACGCGGCCGGCCGGCATGACGCTGTTGACGGCACAGCCCATCGCCGAATCGAGGAGCGTCGCGGCGAAGCCGCCGTGGGCGATGCCGATCGTGTTCTCGTGTTCGGGCTTCAACTCCGCGGTGAAGACAACGCGGCCTTCGTCGACTTCGGTGATGCGCATGCCGAGGAGCTTCGTGAACGGACCGGCCTCCACTTCGCCCGAGGCGACGAGGCGCATGTATTCGAGTCCGGTCAGCGAGTCGCGCATATTCGAGACTCCCGGCCTCCTGGCCTCCAAGCCTCCTAGGAGGCCGGGAGGCTCGGAGGCTTGGAGGCTAATTCCTCAAGGGCTTCCCCGTCTTCATCATGAATTGGATTCGCTCGACGGTCTTCGGCTGATGCGCGACTTCGACGAAGACATCGCGCTCGAGGTCGAGCATGTACCGCTCGCTCACCCACTCTCCGCTCGACAGGTCGCCGCCGCAGATGACGTATGCGAGGCGGCCGCTGATGTAGGCGTCGTATTCGCTGATGTAGCCGCCCTGCTGCAAAACGTAGATGCCGGCTTTGACCGCGGCGCGGACGTCGCGGCCGGCGGCGTAGCAGGTGTCGCCGTTCGCGGGCGCCGTGTAGCCGGCCGCGTGCATCTCGAGGACGTCCTGCTTTGCTTCGTAAAGCAGGTGATCGCGATTCATGACGATGAGGTCGGACTCGGAGAGATATCCGAGTGTTTTCGCTTCCGCTGCACTCGATGACACTCTCGCGGTGCCGATCGTCTGCATCACGTTCTGCACGAACGGGAGCGGATCGGCGTTCGGCGTCTTCTTCATCGCCGGCGACACGACGCGGCGAATCATCTCCTTGCATCCGCCCGCACCGGGAATCAAGCCGACTCCGACTTCGACGAGGCCGATGTACGTCTCGCCCGCGGCGACGACGCGCGCGCAGGCGAGCGTGATCTCGCAGCCGCCGGCGAGCGTGCGCGCGAACGGCGCGGCGACGATCGGCTTCGCACAAAAGCGCACGCGTTGCAGCGCGTCCTGCAGCGACTTCACCGCTTTGCGCACGCCATCGGGTCCGCCGGTCGAGAGATCGCCTTTGAGGTTCGCGCCGATGCAGAAGTCGGCGCCTTCGTTGCCGATGACGAGTCCCTTCCAGTCGCCGCGCTCGAGCTCATCGACGCCGGCGTCGATCATCGCGCGCAGGCCGTCGTCGATCGTGTTCATCTTGGTGTGGAACTCGAGACAGAGCACGCCGTCGCCGAGGTCGCGGAGCGAGGCGCTCTCGTTCTCTTCAACAACGGGACATTCCTTGAGCGAGATTTGCCGCGGGTCTTTCGGAATCGCGACGTACGTTTTTTTCAGCGGATCGTAGACAGAGCCGTCGCGATAGAACGTCTCGTTGCCGGCGTCGAGCATCTCGCGGACCCACGGCGCGGCGTCGACGCTGTCGATCGTTGCGCGGACGCCGATCGCGTCCCACAACTCGAACGGGCCACGATCATGCGAGAAGCCCCAGCGAACGGCGCGGTCGATGCTCACGAGGTCGTCGCTGATCTCCGGCACGCGGCGCGATGCGTAGCCGAGGGCGTTGTAGATGATGTGGCGCGCGAGCGCGCCGGCCTTGTCGTCCTGCGCGAGCACGAAGCGCACGCGCTCGCCCAGCTTCCGAATCTTCGACGCCTCGGCGAGCGACGCGATCTGCGGCTCCTGCCGCTCGCGATACTCGCCGGTCTTGAAGTCGAGTGACTGAATGACCTTGCCGTCCTTTTTGTAGAAGCCCTGCTTCGTCTTGTCGCCGAGCCGCCCTTTTTCGATTTGCGTCTTCCGCAAATTCTCGAGACGCGGCGAGCGGAGGACCTCGCGCGACTCGTCGCCTTCGATGAGGTCGTAAAGGTTCGAGGCGACGGCGAACGCGACGTCGAGACCGACGAGATCCTGCAACCGGAACGCGGCGGTTTTCGGGCGGCCGATGAGCGGACCGGCAATCGCGTCGACTTCTTCGACCGTGTAGTCGTTCGCCAGCGCGAAGTCGGTGATCGACGCGCCGCCGACGGAGGCGAGGCGATTGGCGATGAAGTTCGGCGTGTCTTTGCAGAGCACGACGCCCTTGCCGAGGCGCTGCTCGGCGAAATCGCGGACGAACTGCGTGATCTCCGGCGCGGTGTCGCGCGTCGGAATCACTTCGAGCAGCTTCATGTAACGCGGCGGATTGAAAAAGTGCGTGCCGATGAAGTGCCTTTTGAAATCAGCCGACGCGTTGGCGGCGATCTGCGAGATCGGCAGTCCGGACGTGTTGCTGGACACGACGCTGTCCGGCTTGCGCAGGCGATCGATGCGCGCGACGAGCTCGCGTTTCGCATCCATGTTCTCGACGATCGCCTCGATGATCCAGTCGCCTTCCCCGATCCACGCTTCATGCTCGTCGAGCTTGCCCGCGGTGACGAGGCTCGCCGCGTCGGCGGTGAAGAACGGCGCCGGCGTGTGTTTTTTGATCTTGTCGAGCGGCGGCTCGATGATGTCGAGCAGATAGACGGGAATGCCGGCATTCGCAAAGTGCGCGGCAATGCCGCTGCCCATGGTGCCGGAGCCGATGACGACGGCCCGGCTGATCGTACGTGTCATTGTGCAGGTTGCTCCTCGCGCAAGACTCTCCGCAGGATCTTCCCGACCGCGGACTTCGGAAGACTTTCACGAATCTCGATTTTCGTGGGTCGTTTGAATTCAGCGAGATCTTTCGCGCAATGCGACTTCAAATCATCGATCGTCGCGTTCGTGCCGGGCTTGAGCACGATGAACGCCTTCACGGCTTCGCCGCGATACGCGTCGGGCACGCCGATCACGACCGCCTCCATCACCGCGGGATGTGTGAAGAGGACGGACTCGATCTCGCCGGGATACACGTTGAATCCCGACACGATGATCATGTCTTTCTTGCGCTGCACGATGTACGTGAAGCCGTCGTCGTCCACACGCGCGATGTCGCCGGTGTACAGCCAGCTCGTTCCGTTCGCGTCGGTGCGAATCGTGGTCGCGGTTTCGTCGGGACGGTTCCAATAGCCCTTCATCACCTGTGGGCCGGCGATGCACAACTCCCCTTCTTCGCCGTTCGGGACTTCGCGCGTGCCTTCGCCGAGGTCGACGACTTTCTGATCGGTGTCGGGGAGCGGGATGCCGACGCTTCCCGGCTTGCGCACGGACAACGACGGGCTGTTGTGCGTCACCGGCGACGCTTCGGAGAGTCCGTAGCCTTCGCTGAGCATGCCGCCGGTGAGTTGCTCGAACTGCTCGAGCACTTCCAGCGGCAGCGGCGCGGAGCCGCTGTTGAACGCGCGGATCTTGTCGAGGCCGTACTCGCGCGACTTTGGATGATTGAGCAGCGAGATGAAAATCGTCGGGACCGCGGGAAAGTACGTCGGACGATAATCGCGGACCGCGTTGAGCAACGCGTCGACGTCGTACTTCGGAATCAGTATCTGCTGCGCGCCGAGCCAGGTGCCGGCCATCAGTCCGACCGTGAATCCGTAGATGTGAAAGAACGGGATGACGAGCAGGTAGCGCTCTTCACCGCGGCGCAGCGACGGAATGTGCAGCGACGTCGACTGCACGACGTTCGAGAAGATGTTGTAGTGCGTGAGCATCGCGCCCTTCGGCGTGCCGGTGGTGCCGCCGGTGTATTGCAGCACCGCAACGTCGTCGGCATCGACGTGCACGCGGGGAAGCTGCGGCGTGTCGACGCCCGCGATCAACTCATCGAATGATTTGTGCGTGCCGCTGCCCTCAGCGGCACCGCGACCGCTGAGGGCAGCGGTCGCCACATCTTTGAACGAGACTACGATCATCTGCTCGCACGCGTTGCCGGTCGACGGCACGAGCATGTCGAGGACGATCAGCACGCGCATGCCGGAGTCCTGCGCGACGACGCCGACTTCGCGCGGCGTGTAGAGCGGGTTCACGTTCACGACGATCGCACCGACGCGGAGGATGCCGAACACCGCGATGATGTACTGCGGACAGTTCGGCAGCATGACGCCGACGCGGTCGCCCTGCTTCACGCCCATCCGCGAGAGTGCCGTCGCGAATTTGTCGGCGCGCTCTTTCACCTCGGCAAACGTGAGCTGCTGTCCGAAAAACGCGGTCGCCGGCCGATCGGGAACGTCGGCGGCGGCGATGCGCAGGATGTCGGTGAGCGGGCGGCGCGGGTAGTTGAGATGCGGGCGCACCCAGTAGTCGTAGTGCGCATGCCAGGGACGACTGTCAGACAATCGTTCCACCTCCATCGACGATGATCGTTTGTCCGGTGATGTAGCTCGACGCGTCGGACGCGAGAAAGACGGCGACGCCTTTCAGCTCACCGGCCGCGCCGACGCGAGGGATCGGATTGCGCCGCTGAATTTCCGGCTCGGCAAATTGAATGACGGGATCGGCGAGACGCGAATGAAAGAAGCCGGGCGCGATCGCATTCACACGAATGCCGTCGCGTCCCCACGTCGCGGCGAGCTCGCGCGTGAGTCCCATCAGCGCGGCTTTGCTCGCAACGTAGCCGACGTAGTGCGGTCCGTGCGTCGAGGAGCGAAGACCCGCGACGGACGCGATGTTGATGATCACGCCGCGCTTCGCTTTCAACATCTCGCGGCCTGCGGCCTGCGAAAACAGAAACGCGCCGGTGAGATTCGTATCGAGTACTTTCTGAAACTTGTCGAGCGCCATCGATTCGGGACGCTCGCCCCACGAGATGCCGGCGTTGTTGACGAGGATGTCGACGCGTCCGAACGCGGACATCGTCGCGTCGACGACATCCTGCACCTGCGCCTGATCCGCAACGTCGCAGACTTTTCCCTCGACGCGAAATCCGCGCCCGCGAAATTCGTCGAGCGCGGGCGTGAGCCACTGCTCGCGCCGCGCGCACAACATCAAGTCCGCTCCCGCCTCCGCGAGCGCCTCGGCCATCTCGAATCCGAGGCCGCGCGAGCCACCGGTGACGATGGCTGCGCGGCCGGTCAGGTCGAAGAGTTGCTGGACTTGCATAACTCCTTGCGTCATCCCGAGCGTAGCGAGGGACCTGGGCGGGTGGTGCGCGTGGCAAACGCCTCGCAGCCCCGCCCACCCAGGTCCCTCGCTCCCGCTCGGGATGACACGCTCACATCAGAACGACAACTTCGCGCCGAGCTGGATCTGCCGGCCCGGCAGCGCCTGTTCGTAGACGCCGTACGTCGGCAGCGGGGCGCTCGGGAACGCGCCGCGGCCGAAGATGTTGTTGATCTCCGTGTAGTTCGTGCGGTCGAGGAGATTGAACGCGTCGATGATCGCTTCGAACGCCATCCCGCTGCCGAAGGAGAATCGCTTCGACAAACGCGCGTCGACGACGACCTGGTTCTTCATCGTCTCGCTGTTGCGGCCGACGGTCGTCGCGGCGTTGTTCGGATCGGTGCGCGCGCGATCGCTCGGGAACGCGCCGCCGTCGCCGTCGCCGTTGACGTCCGCGCCGGCGAGCGGCGTGTACGGACGGCCCGACGCCGCGGTGATGATCGTCGAGAAGTTGATGCCGAGGGGGAACTGGTACATGCCGCTGACGACGAGGCGGTGGCGCTGGTCATGCGTCGCCGGTCCCCACTCGGAATGCGGATTGAATCCGATCGGGAGTCCGGTCGGATTGTTCAGATCGCGTCCACGTCCGTTTTCCTGCGGAATGAACGCGCTCTGAAAATCAGTCGAGTTGTCTTCCGCTTTCGAGAGCGTGTACGAGACGAGGAACTGATAGTTGTTGGCGAGCCTGCGGTTCAGCGTCAGCGTGAGGCCGCGATAGCGCGTCTCGCCGAACGACGTGTACTGCAGGATCGACGCGGATGTTCCGGCGACGCCGTTGACGTCATTCGGACGGCGGCCGGCGCCGAGGGACGGAACGATCGGGTTGTAATCAATGGTGCCGAGCTGGTGATGTCCGCGCACGTAGAGCGCGTCGAACGAGATCGCCATGTTGGCGCCGAGCATGCGGTCATAGCCGAGCGCGCCCTGATTCGAGTAGCCGGTCTGGAGTCCGGGATCGGGCGAGATCTCGAGACTCGGGTACGGCGTCGTCGGCTCCGCAATCTTGTGACCCGGCGCGCGCCACGGCGCGATCGAGTTCGGGAAGCGAAGGACGAGCGTGCGGAGGTCGGTGCCGTTGATGCCGTTGCCGATCTGCGCATTCGCGATGATCACGTTGTCGTAGAACATGCCGTACGACGCGTGCACGGACGAGCGTCCGTTGCCGAGCGGATCGTAGACGACGGCGAGGCGCGGTCCGATGTTGTTGGTGTCGTCGGGAATCTGGTACGTGTACGCTCCACCGCCCGGCTTCGACACGCTGTAGTCGATGTCGTATTGCCACTGGCGCTGATACCGAAGTCCGCCTTTCAGCATCCAGTGCTCGTTGATCGTCCAGTCGTCCTGCACGAAGAGCGCGATGTCGGGATCTTCGTACGAGTCGCCGCTCGTGCCGTAGCCCTGCACGTACGCGGCGGGAATGCCGGCCGCGAAGGCCTGCAGCGCGCTGATCGGCGCCGGGATGCCGAGGGCGGGGATGGCGGGGAGCGCGGAGAAGATGTAGCGGCCGCCGAAGTGCAGCGGCAGCGCCGTCTTTTTGGTCTTGATGTAGTTCCAGTCGACGCCGGCCTTCGCGAAATGATGCGTGCCGGCGAAGTTGATCGTGTCCTTCAATTGATAGCGCACATTCTCGCGCGGCTGCGGTGTGAAGCGCTGGCGGCCGACGCTGGCGACGCCGGTGATCTCGACGGTCGGACCGCCTTCGAAGAACGTGTCGCACTTGCCGCTGCAGTTCGGATCGAGTGAGCTGATGAGCTGGTCCTCCGACGCGTACTGCGCGCGCAGCTCGTTGATCCAGCGCGCGGAGTAGATGTCGGACTCCGACAACGCCAGCGCCCAATCCTTGCGATCCTGCAGTGCGCCGCGACTGCGCGCGACGATGCCGCCGAACGGCTCGATGTTCTCGTTCAGGATCTTCGCGTAGCTGAAGCGCGCGGAGAGGTTGCGGTTCGACGTCCACTGATGATCGAGCTTTGCCAGGTACTCGTCGGTCCTGACCTCGTACGGCACGTTGCCGTCTGCGACCGGGAAGCCGGCGGCGTTGAGCAGCGTGACTGCCGTCGGATCGATATTCACAAAGTTGTTCGTATCGACAGAGAGCTTTTCGCCGGAAAGGAAGTAGAACGTGCGGTCGCGCACGAGCGGTCCGCCGAACGTGACGCCGTACTGCTTCTGATCGAACGGCGCCTTGTCGCGACTCTGCGCTTTCTCGAACACCGACTTCGTATTCAGGTTGTCGTTGCGCAGGAAGTAGAAGACGTTGCCGCCGGGATTGTTCGTTCCGGAGCGCGTGATGATGTTGACCACGCCGCCCGACGCTTTTCCGAATTCCGCGGAGTAGGAATTCGTCAGCACCTGGAACTCCTGCACCGCTTCCTGGCTGAACGTCGCGCGCACCGCTCCGACGATCGGGTCGTTGTTGTCGACGCCGTCGACCATGATGTTGTTCGAGCGCGCGCGCTGTCCGCCGAATGAGAGGCCGGAGGTCGCGGACGCGCCCTGCTGCGGCGTGCGGTCGGTGGTCACGCCGGGCGTGAGCACGGTGAAGCTGAGGAAGTTGCGGCCGTTCGTCGGCAGGTTGTCGATCTGCTCCTGCGACACGACGCTCGACACATCCGCTTGTGTCGTGTCTACGACCGGCGCCGCCGCGGTCACGACGATCGACTCCGTCGTGCCGGGACGCATCGCGAAGTCGAGATTCACGCGCTGGCCGATCTGCAATCGCACGGCGTTGTGCGTCTGCGGCGCGAATCCGCTCAGCTCCGCGACGATGTTGTATACGCCGGAGGAAAGTGCGGCGATGTAGTAATTGCCGGAGCTGTCCGATACCGCCGAGCGCGCTTGATTCGTGGCGGTGTTCGTCGCCGTCACCGTGACGCCGGGAAGCACGCCGCCGCTGTCGTCGCGGACCGTGCCGCCGAGGTCGGAGCCCGTGAGTCGCGCCTGCGCGAACGCGACGACGGGCAACATCAACAGGATAAGGACCAGGATTGCCGTGCGTTTCATTGCTGCCTCCTATTTAGATGAAGAAGAACGGGCCAACATTTCGGCGGAGCGCTCCGCCGCACTTGATTGCCGGTCGATAACGAGCGACGCGATGCGCTCCCGATGGAACGTCGCGTCGCCGAACATAGTCTCGGATGCCTTGGCGCGTCGAAAATAAAGGTGGAGGTCGTGTTCCCAGGTGAAGCCGATGCCGCCATGTACCTGGATGCCGCGATTCGCGGCTTCGCGGTACGCATCGGAGCAATACGCCTTCGCGATCGACACCGCCAGCGGCGTCATTTCCCACGCGGCGTTGTACGTGGCCGAGCGCGCGCTCTCGGTCATCAGCAGCATATCGGCGCAGAGATGCTGCACGGCCTGGAACGATCCGATCGCGCGGCCGAACTGCTGGCGCGTTTTCGCGTAGGCGACGGTCGTGTCGAGGATCCACTGCATCCCGCCGACCATTTCCGCGCAAAGCGCGACGGCGGCGATGTCGATGGTGGAGGACAGGCAATCCTGCCTGCCCTCGGACAGACAAGATTGTCTGTCGTCCACTCGATAGAGTTTCCGCGTCTCATCGATCGCGGGCGTGCGCTCGAACGTCGCGCCTTCCACTTCCTCGATCCCGTCATCCGTGAAACGCAGAACCAGATCCGCGACTCCGGCATCGAGCACGAATTCATTCGACAGTGCGACCGTCGCGCGCATCTCTCCCGCCGCGATCGGCTCGAGCCATTTTCGTTTTTGCTCTTCCGTTCCCGCGTGCACGATTGCGGCGGACGCGAAGATCGTCGCGAAGAGCGGGCCCGGCATGCATGCGCGTCCCATCTCTTCCGCGACGACCGCGAGGTCGACGACGCCGAGTCCGAGTCCGCCGTACGTTTCGGGAATGATGAGCGATGTCCATCCCTGATCCGCGGCGGCGGTGAAGAGCGCGCGATCGTCGGCCGTGTCGGTCGCCATCGCCGCGCGCACGCGCTCGGGCTTGCATTCGCGCGAGAGGAAATCACGCGCGCTCTGCTTGAGAAGTTTCTGCGGCTTGCTGAGATCGAAGTCCATGTCAGTAACTCTTCGGTAACCCGAGTACGCGCTCGGCGATGATGTTTCGCTGGATCTCGCTCGTTCCGGCCTCGATGGTGTTGCCGCGCGCGCGGAGATAGCTGTATTGCCACATGCCGTTGTCGAAGTCGGAGAGCTGCGCGTGTTGTCCGAGCACTTCCTGCGCGATTTGTTGCGTGCGCTGGTTCATCTCGCTCCAGTAGAGTTTCAGCGTCGAGCCTTCCGGCCCCGGCACGCCGCTTTTACTGAGAGAAGTGAGCGCGCGATTCGTATTCATGCGCAGAATCTCGAGCTCGAGATACGCCTGCGCGAGCTTCTGCCGCACGATTGGATCGGCGCTGCGATTCATCGAGCGCGCACGCGCGATGAGCGCGTTGAGATTGCGGCGGAAGAGGACCTGCACGCCCGTGCCGAGGTTCGCGCGCTCGTTCATCAGCGCAGCGATGGCGGTCGTCCACCCTTCGTTCACTTTGCCGAGCACTTGCGATGAGGGAATGCGGACGTTTTCGAAGAAGACTTCGTTGAATCCGGCGTCGCCTGACATCATGCGCAGCGGACGGACGGTGACGCCGGGCGCGTGCATGTCGGCGAGCAGGCAGGTGATGCCTTTGTGCTTCGGCGCCTCGAAGTCGGTGCGCACGAGCAGCAGGCACCAGTCGGCGATGTGCGCGAAGCTCGTCCAGGTTTTCTGTCCGCTGACGATGAAGCCGTCGCCGTCTTTCAGCGCGCGCGTGCCGAGTGAAGCGAGATCACTTCCGGCGTTCGGCTCGGAAAAGCCCTGACACCAGATCTCTTCACCGGAGAGAATCTTTGACAGGTGCCGCGCTTTCTGCTCGTCCGTCCCCATCGCGATGATCGTCGGTCCGACGAGCGAGAGTCCGATGACGCCGATGAGCTGCGGTGCGTCGGCGAGCGCGAGCTCCTCCTGGAAGACGGCCTGCTGCATCAGCGTCGCGCCGCGTCCGCCGTACTGCTTCGGCCACGAGATCCCCGCCCATCCCCCTTCGAAGAGCGTGCGCTGCCAGCGCTTCAGCTCATCGACCGTCTTCGCTTCGAACACGTTCTCCTGCAGCCACGCGCGGAACTCGTCGCGGAAGCTTTGTTCGTCGGGCGTGAGATTGAGGTCCATGTCAGTTCTGCTCCCCCTCTGTCATCCCGAGCGTGAGCGAGGGACCTGGGCGGGTGGGGCTGCGCGGCACGTTCATCGCGCCCCTCCCGCCCAGGTCCCTCGCTACGCTCGGGATGACAGGCTGTTGCGACGCCCACAGCACTTCGGAGATGTCCTGCACGCGCATCCGGCCGCGCACGCCGTCTTCCATCATCGACATGCAGAAGGGGCAGCTGACGGCGAGCGTCTTTGCGCCGGTCGCAACGGCTTCGTTCGCGCGCTCCTGATTCACGCGCTGGTCCGACGGCTCGTCGACGAAGCTCATGCCGCCTCCGCCGCCGCAACAGAACGACTTGTTGCGGCTGCGCTCCATCTCGATCGTCGCGTTGGCGACTTTGCGCGGCGCGTCGTACACGCCGTTTTGCCGGCCGAGGTAGCAGGGATCGTGGAACGTGACTCCGTCTTCGCGCGCGGGCGCGAGCTTTCCTTCATCGACGAGCTGTTCGAGAAATTCGCTGTGGTGCTGCACTTCGAACGTCGCGCCGTAGCGCGGGTACTCGTTCTTGAAGGTGTTGAAGCAGTGCGGGCAGGGCGTGACGACTTTGCGGACGTTGTGCTTCGTGAAGTTCGCGAGGTTGTCCTTCGCCAGCATCTCGAAGAGAAACTCGTTGCCGATGCGGCGCGCGGGATCGCCGGAGCATTTCTCGTCGCGGCCGAGGATCGCGAACTTCACGTTCGCCTTCTGCATGAGCTGCGCGGTCGCGCGAATCACTTTCTGATTGCGCTCGATCAGCGCGCCGCCGCAGCCGACCCAGAACAACACGTCCGCATCCTTCGCCGCGCTGACGTGCTGCACGTCGAGTCCCTGCGTCCAGTCGACGCGCGTGGCCTGCGTGCCTGTGAACGGATGTCCGCGTTTCTCCAACGACATCACGGCGGACTGCATCCCGTCCGGAAAGTCGGCTTCGTCCATGACGAGATGCCGCCGCATGTCGACGATCTTCGGCATCTGCTCGATGAACACCGGACACGCTTCGACGCACGCCGCGCACGTCGTGCACTCCCACAGCGCCTGTGCTGCTGCCGCCCCGGCGATCGCTGCGCTGCCTTCGTCGCGGTCGCGCAGCTCGATAATGATGTCGCGCGGCGAGAGCATCTTCCCGACCGTGTGCGCGGGACACGCGTCCGTGCATTTGCCGCATTCGGTGCAGGCGTCGAAGTCGAGGCGGTCTTTCCACGTGAAGTCGTCGAGGGTCGCGACGCCGAGCCGCTCCTGTTCGAAGTCGACGCTCTTTAGGTTCGCGCCAATCGGCGCGAGATTGGACGTATAGAGATTGAGCGGCGACGTGATGATGTGGCGCAACTGCGTGAACGGCAGCCACGCGAAAAACGCGAACGTGATGGCGAGATGCGTCCACCAAAGCGTGCGATGCGCGACGACGGAGACCGGCACCACTTTCGCGATGAGGTTGCCGAACGGAGACCATGCAGCCCACGGGTCGTGCGTCGCGGCGATGCGCAACGCTTCGACGAGGAAGCCTGTGAGCGCGATGACGAAAATTGCGGCGAGCAGCGGAGTGAAACGCGGGCGACGCGCGGCGAGCGCAATGCACGCGACGAGAACGAACGCGCCGAAGACGTCCACTGTCAACGATTGAAAGTAGAGATAGAAGCGGCCGCGCATGATCGCGGTGCCGAAGTCCGCGTCGAGCGCGACGATGATGGTCGCGATCGTAAGGACGATGAAGCCCCACGTCAGCAGGCGATGAAAGATCGGATTGCGCCGTTGCGCGAGTGAATGATCGAGAAGTCGTTTGATGCGCAACGTGGGACGATCGAATCGCGACGCATCCGCTTTGCCGCGACGCCAACGCTGCACGCGACGCCAGATCCCCCACGCGCCGATCGCAATCGCCGGCACGAGCAGGGCGTACATCAGCCAGATGTGGCTGATGTTCCAGTAGATCTCGCGAGTCGGTTCTTTCATCGTTTCCGGGGGTAAAAGGAAAAAGGGAAAAGGTAAAAGTGGTTCATCGGCAGGCTCCACTTTGACCTTTTGCCTTTCACCTTTTGCCCTCGTGATTTCCGAGATTCGTGAGCCTCTCGCGAAGTAGCGGCACCACTTTTCGATAGTCGTCGACGATGCCGTACCGCGCATGCTTGAAGATCGGCGCGTCCGGATCGATGTTGATCGCCACGATATTTCTCGCCTCGGAGATCCCCGCCATGTGCTGGCTCGCACCGGTGATCGCCACCGCGACGTACAACTCCGGCGCGACCTTCTTCCCCGTCTGCCCCACCTGCCACGTCGGCGGCACCCAACCCGCGTCGCACGCGGCACGCGAAGCGGCCATCTGCGCGCCGAGCATTTTCGCGAGCGGCTCGAGCTCGTCGCGGAAACCCTCCGGCCCGCCGATGCCGCGGCCTCCGGAGATGATGACCTGGGCGTCTTCGAGGCGGGCATGCGTTTGCGCGGAAACGTTGCGTTCGACGATTCTTGTGGAGCGGCGCCCGCTTCGGGCGCCGGGATCTCGCGAGAGCTCGGCGGCCGAAGCGGCCGCCGCTCCACCGGAGAACGAGCGCGCGCGCAACCACAGCACTGCGGGTGAACGTCTCACCTCCACCACCGCATGCGCCTTCCCCCCGTACACCTGCCTCGTGACTCGCACGCGTCCGTCCACGCGCGCGACGCCCACCCCGTCCCCCACACACGCGCCCCCCAGCCGATGCGCGAGGCGCGGCGCGATTTCCTGGCTGTATGTGTCGTTCGCGAGGAGGATGACGTCCGCTCCGCGACACGCGTCGACGAGCGCGTCGAGCGTTTCTTCGATCTGATAATCGCCGTCGACGAGAATGGCGCGCGTTTCTCCGCCGAGTTGCTCCGCGGCGCCGGCGAGGCCCTGCGCGGCGCGGTCTTCGGCGAAGAGGATGAGCACGTTCGTCATAGCGCCGCCGTGATCTCCGCGATGCGTTGCGCGAGGCCGTCGACGTCGAGGAGCTCGCAGCGCGTCTCTTTCTGCGGAATCGCCAGTTCTACGATTTCGTAATAATCAGCCGGCGCGACTCCGAGCTCGTCGACGGTGAAACGTGTCAGCGGCTGTTTGTGCGCCATCATCACGTCGCGCACCTTCGGGATGCGCGGAACGTTGTGCTCCGCGTTCGTGATCGTCACGACGAGCGGCGGCTGCGCCTCGACGGTCTCGAAGCCGGCGTCGGTCTGACGGCGGACCCGGATGGCAGATGGCGGATGGCGGATGGCGGACGAATCGGAGGCTTTGCCATCTGCCATCTGCCATCCGCCATCGTTCATCACCTCGATCTTGTCTGCGAACGACACGCACGGCAGTCCCAACTCTTCCGCGAGCAATGCGCCGGTCTGTCCCGCGCCCCAATCGCCGGACTCGCGTCCGGTCAGAATCAAATCGAACGGGCCGAGCTTGCGAATCGCGGCCGCGAGGACTTGCGCGACGTGCAGCGGATGTCCGCCTTCGCCGGCGACGTGCGCCGCGGCATTCGCTTTCATCGCCAGAGCCTTGCGCAGCGTGTCTTCCGCGCTCTCCGGTCCGTAGGTCAGCGCGGTAATGTTGCCGCCGGACTGCAGCGCGGTCTCGAGTGCGTTCTCGCAGAAAATATTCGTGACGAGGCTCGCCGACCCGCGCTCCGCTTCGCGACGCGCCGCATCGATTCGAAAGTCGCGCGCCGGCACTTCCGGATCGAGGATCTGTTTCATGCAGACGACGATGTTCATGACGGCCGCAGCACTCCGTTCAGCGCGATGTCCGCGATCTGCCACGCGATTTCCTCGGCGCTCAGCTCGCCGCCGGGGCGATACCAGCGCGAGAGCCAGTTGATCGCGCCGGTGATCGAGAACGCGGCGACGGTGGTGTCGACGCCGCGCAGCTTGCGTAGCTTTTTCAGCTCGTCGAGCGTGTCGCGCAGGCAGTCGATGTACTTCCGCTTCATGCGCATGACGTTGCGGTTTTGCGCGGGCGTGAGCGCGCGCGCTTCGTCGACGAGAATCGTGACGACGCCGTCGCCGCGCGTGACGATGCGCGCGTGCGTGGTGACGACGAAGCGGAGCCGCTGTTCCGGATCGGCGATCTCGCGCGCCGGCACGAGCACTTCCCGCTCCAGCTCTTCGAGACCGTACTTCATGATCTCGTACAGCAGCTCGGTCTTTCCTTTGATGTAGTGGTACAGGCCGGCCTTGGTGATGCCGAGAGCGTCGGCAATGTCGCTCACCGAGGTGGCGTCATAGCCCTTCTGCAGGATGATCCGCGCCGCGGTCCGATAAACCTCGACCGCGCGGCCGTCCATTGATGAACGCTGAATGGAACTCTTCACTTACCTACCGAACGGTAGGTAGCATAGAGCAAAAGGCAGAAAGCAGAAAGCAGAAATGTTTCTAGCGAGAGACTACCGGGCCGAAGAGATCTTCACGCGTGAGGATCTTTCGTCCGCCCAGCAGATGTTCGGTTCCATCACCGAAGACTTCATGCGTACGAAGGTGTTGCCGCGCGCGGACGAGATCTATTCGAAGGATTGGAGCGTCACGCGCGAGCTGCTGTTGAAGGCGGGCGATCTCGATCTGCTGCGCGTCGACATCCCCGAGGAGTACGGCGGACTCGGATTGGACAAAGTGAGCTCCGCGTTCGTCGGCGAGAAGATCGGCATCTTCCCGTCGTTCGCAGGCTCCCTCGGCGCGCACACGACGATCGGGACGCTGCCGCTCGTCTACTTCGGCACGCCCGCGCAGAAAGAAAAATATCTGCCGCGGCTCGCGTCGGGAGAAATGGTCGCGGCGTTTTGCCTGACCGAACCGGGATCAGGATCGGACGCGCTCGCGGCGCGGACGCGCGCGACGCGCGACGGCGATCACTACGTGCTCAACGGGCAGAAGATGTGGATCACGAACGGCGGCTTCGCCGATCTCTTCACGATCTTCGCGAAAGTCGACGGCGAGAAATTCACGGCGTTTCTCGTCGAGCGCGAGATGGGCGTCGTCAGCGGACGCGAAGAGCCGAAGCTCGGACTCGACGGCTCGTCGACGACGGCGCTCATTCTCGAGAACGTGCGCGTGCCGGTCGACAATGTCCTCGGCACGATCGGCGAAGGGCACAAAGTCGCGTTCAACGTTCTCAACATCGGACGGTTGAAACTCGGCACGCGCAACATGGGGAGCGCGAAGAACGCGCTGAACCGCGCGACCGAGTATGGGAAGCAGCGGCAGCAGTTCGGACGCGCGATCGCAACATTCGGAATGATTCGGCAGAAGCTCGCGGAGATGGCGATCCGCTGCTACGTCGGCGACTCGATGGCGTACCGCACGCTCGGCGACACGGATCGCGCGATCGAAGCGGGCGGCGACGTGCTGAAGACGATCGAGTCGTTCGCGGTCGAGTGCAGCATCAACAAGGTGTGGACGAGCGAGTCGCTCGCGTACGTCGTCGACGAGGCAGTACAGGTGTACGGCGGCTACGGCTATTCGAAGGAGTATCCGGCCGAGCGCGCGTTCCGCGACGCGCGTATCACGCGGCTGTACGAGGGGACGAACGAAATCAATCGCCTGATCATCCCCACGCGTCTGCGCAAAGCGCAGCGGAACGGCGTTGCGAATGGCCTGCTCGCGCACGAGAAGAACCTCACATTGAGGGTGTTGGACAAGGTCGAGGACATGGAGCAGCAGGAAATCCTCGGCCACATCGCCGATATGGCCATCGAGATCTACGCGATCGAAAGCGCGACGCTGCGCGCAGAAAAGCGCGGCGGTTCGCTGCAGAAAGATGCAGTGGCCGTGTATGCCGAGGATGCACTCGCGCGTTTCGATCACTCCGCGCGGCAGCTGGGCATCGACGCGACGCCTCGGCCGCGGTTCGATACCGTCGCCGCGCGCCGGCGCATCGCGGACGCGGTGATTGGCGCAGGAAAATATTGTCTATAGGAGAGCGGCCGTCCCGGCCACCCCCCGGTGGGCGGGCGGGACGCCCGCTCTCCTCTGGTAGTCTTCGCGCATGGCTGAACCCTCCGAACAGCAACTGCGCGTCGACCTCGCCGCCTGTTATCGCCTCGTCGCGCTGTTCGGGTGGGACGATCTCATCTTCACGCACATTTCCGCGCGCGTTCCCGGGCCCGAGCATCACTTCCTCATTAATCCGTACGGGATGCTGTTCGAGGAGATCACGGCGTCGAGTCTCGTGAAGATCGATCTCGACGGACACAAAGTCGACGAGAGTCCGTACGAAGTGAATCCGGCGGGATTCACCATTCACAGCGCGATTCACGCCGCGCGCGAGGACGCGAAGTGCGTGCTGCACATCCACAGCCTCGACGGAATCGCGGTTTCGGCGCAGCCGGAAGGTGTGCTGCCGATCTCACAGCAGTCGATCTTCGTCCTCGCGTCGCTCGCGTATCACGGGTACGAAGGCGTCGCGTTGAACGAAGAGGAGCGTCCGCGTCTCGTGCGCGACCTCGGCGACAAGAATTTCCTGATGCTCCGCAATCACGGCCTCCTCACCGTCGCCGACAACATCCCCGACGCCTTCCTGTTCATGTACCTCTTCCAGGCCACGTGCAAGATTCAGATTCGCGCGCAGGCCGGCGGCTCGAAACTGATCAACGTCGATCCGCGCATCATCGCCGGCGCGACCGCGCAGGCGAAGCAGGTGACGCGCGGCGCGGGCGGCGCGCTCGCATGGCCGGCACTGCTCCGCAAGCTCGAGCGCAGCGATCCGGGGTACAAAAGCTAGACGAGTTGCGCAGTCACGCGGTCACGCCGTTGTGCGGCCCGCGTAACCGCGCGACCGCGTAACTGCGCAACCGTATTAGACGACCGACGTGCAGGCTCGGCACTTTTTCGCTGCCGACGGAATCATCTCCAGGCACTGCGGACACTGCTTCATCGGCTCCGGCGCTTCCGCCTTCGGCGGCTTCACCAGCGTGCGGATGATGAGGAACAGGACCGCCGAGACGATCAGGAAGTCGATCATCGTGCCGATGAAGTGACCGTACTGGATCGCGTTCTCGACGATCTTGCCGGTGGCGTCGTTCGAGTGCGACAGCACGATCTTCGCCTCGCGCCAGTTGCCGCCGGGAAGCGCGAGACCGATGATCGGCATCAGCACGTCGGCCGCAAGCGCGGAGACGATATTGCCGACCGCCGCGCCGATAATCACGCCGACGGCGAGGGCTAGCGCATTGGTTTTGGTGAGGAACGTCCGAAACTCTGCAATCATCGTGTCCGTATCGTAACTGAACGTCGCGGTAGAATTGGGAAACACGCCCATGCGACTCCACGCGGACGACTATCAGATCATCTCGTTTTTCGTGCTGGTCCTTCTGTTCAGCATCGGAGAACGTGTGCGTCCCGCGTGGCCGGTGAATCGGCTGAAAGAGCTGAAGATCGATCTGCTCTCGTTCGCGTTCGCGCTGCTCGTGCAACGCATCGTCACGCGCTCGATCATTCACGCGGCGGGCGACATCACGCCGGTCTCGATCCGTCCGATCGTCAACTACCTGCAGGATCTGCCGAGCGCGCTGCGCATTCTGCTGGCGATCGTCATGACCGACTTCACGATCTACTGGATCCATCGTTCGCAGCACACGTTCGTCACGATGTGGCGCACGCACGCGTGGCACCACTCGATCACGGAGATGTACTGGTTCGCGGGGTTCCGCACGAGCTTTTTCCACTCACTGCTCAACAACATCCCGCAGGTGCTGATCCCGATCACGCTGTTCCAGCTCAGCCCCGCCGAAGCCGGCATCGGCTATTCGATCGGCGCATTCGTGCAATTCGTCGAGCACACGAACTGCCGCCTCAGCTTCGGCCCGCTCAACTGGCTGCTCGTGACGCCGGACTATCACCGCATCCATCACGCGGCGACGCTGCACCGCGGAAAAAATCTCGCCGGCGCATTCCGCCTCTGGGACATCCTCTTCGGCACGTATGTCGATCCGTCGACGGTCCCCGCCGATTACGAGCTCGGCCTCGGCGAAATCATCGACGCGCGACGGATTCCGCGGTTGATGGCCGGCGTGTAGGGCCGCCCGCCCGACCCAGCATCCTAGCCTCCTGGCCTCCTGGCCTCCTGGCCTCCTGGCCTCCTAGAGAAGTCTTCCTAGTCTGCATCTCTCACACCTTATCGTCATCTTGAGCCGCGTAGACGGCGAAAGATCTCAATCTACGTAACTTGAGATCCTTCGCCGCGCTTCGCCGGCTCAGGATGACGTTTGACACTTTGCTCCACGCCTTTTCAGATGCTGTGAGAAATGCCGACTTGGAGGCCAGGAGGCTCGCTAGAACTATAATTCCTCCTCATGAAGAAAGGCGACGCTTTCCTCCGCGCCTTCGGCGAACGTCTGCGCGGCGAGCGCGCGCGGCGCGGGATGAGCCGGAAGTTGCTCGCCGATCACGCGAAGATCTCGGAGCGGTACGTCACGCAGATCGAGTCGGGGAAGGGGAACGTCTCGATTGCGATCCTGCGTCAGATCGCGTCGGCGCTCGGTGTTCCGATGAGCAAGCTGGTCGCCGAAGAAACGCCGTCGCCGGAGGTCGAGTTTCTCGCGCGGCTCTCTCCCGCGCAACTGCGCGAGGCGTACGAGACGCTGGCGAAGAAGAGCGCGTCGCGCGCGAATCGCATCGCGCTCGTCGGGTTGCGCGGCGCGGGAAAGTCCACACTCGGCGCGGCGCTGGCAAAAGCCCGGAAAGTCTCGTTTTTCGAGCTCGATCGCGAGATCGAGCGCCTCTCCGGCACGTCGCTCGGTGCGCTCATCGAAATGTACGGACAGCAGGCCTACCGTCGCTATGAATTGCAGGCGCTGCAGGAGCTGCTCGAGAAACACGCGCGATTCGTCGTCGCCACCGGCGGCGGGATCGTGTCGGAGTCGGCGACGTACGAGCTGCTGCTGCGCGAATGCCTCACCATCTGGGTGCGCACGACTCCGGAAGAGCACATGGGCCGCGTCCTGGCGCAGGGCGACAAGCGTCCGATGGCAGGTTCCGCCCAGGCAATGGAAGACCTGCGGCGGATTCTCGACGAGCGGACGCCGCTGTACGAGCGAGCCGATCTGACGATCGACACGACCGGCACGTCGGTTGAAGAAACGATCGGAATTATAATGCCGAGGCTTTCCTTGAGGACGTCTGCATGATCACATTCGACCGTGACCCGGCGAGCTACAAGCACTGGAAGCTCGCATTCGACGGCCCCGTCGCGACGCTGTCGCTCGACGTCAACGAAGACGCCGGCATCGACGACGGCTACAAGCTGAAGCTGAACTCCTACGACCTCGGCGTCGATATCGAGTTGCGCGACGCGATCGACCGCGTCCGCTTCGAACACCCGGAAGTCGGCGCGGTCGTGCTCGCGAGCGCCAAGGAGCGGATGTTCTGCGCCGGCGCGAACATCTACATGCTCGGCAAGGCCGCGCACGCGACGAAGGTGAACTTCTGCAAGTTCACGAACGAGACGCGCAACGGCCTCGAAGACTCGAGCGAGCACTCCGGCCTCAAGTTTCTCGCGGCGGTGAACGGCACAGCGGCGGGCGGCGGCTACGAGCTCGCGCTCGCGTGCGACGAGATCGTGCTCGTCGACGACCGGTCGTCGACCGTCAGCTTCCCCGAGGTGCCGCTGCTGGCGGTGCTGCCGGGAACGGGCGGACTGACGCGGCTCGTCGACAAGAGAAAAGTACGGCGCGATCTCGCGGATGTGTTCTGCACGACCGCGGAAGGAATCGGCGGCGCGAAAGCGAAAGCGTGGGGACTCGTTGACGACGTCGTGCCGCCGCGCTTGTTCAACGATAAAGTGAAAGAGCGCGCGCTCGCGCTCGCGGCGCAGACGGATCGTCCGAAGGATGCGAAAGGCGTCGCGCTGACGCCGCTGCAGCGGACGATCGATGAAAGCGGCATTCACTACAGCCAGGTCGACGTCACGATCGACGGTCGCGTCGTCACGATCACGGTCAACGGTCCGCGGAGCGGTGATGAATTCGTGAAGGACGACGCGCAGTGGTGGCCGCTGGCGATGGCGCGCGAGCTCGACGACGCGATCCTGCACCTCCGCACGAACGTGCGCGAAGGCGGGATCTGGGTTTTGAAATCGCGCGGCGACGTCGAAGGCGTGCTGCGCATGGATCGAGTGCTCCACGAAAACAAAGACCACTGGTTCGTGCGCGAAGTGATCGGCTTCATTCGCCGCGCGTTCGCGCGGCTCGACGTCTCGTCGCGCAGCATGTACGCGGTCATCGATCGCGATTCGTGTTTCGCAGGCACGCTCTTCGAGCTCGCGCTCGCGGCGGATCGCTCGTACATGCTTCTCGCCGAGGACGGTCCGCGCATCGCGCTGAGCGCGATGAACTTCGGCCCGTACGCGACACTCAATGGGTCGACGCGCGTCGAAGGTCGTGTGGGGCAGGCTTTCCAGCCTGCCGGCAGCTACAGCGCGGAAGAAGCGATCGAGGCCGGCCTCGTCACGTTCGCGCCCGACGAATTGGATTGGGACGACGAGCTGCGCCTGGCGATTGAAGAGCGCGCGAGCCTCTCGCCTGACGCGCTCACCGGAATGGAAGCGAGCCTCCGCTTCGGCGGGAACGAGACGATGGCGACGAAAATCTTCGGCCGCCTCTCGGCGTGGCAGAACTGGATCTTCATCCGCCCCAACGCCGTCGGCGAGCAGGGCGCGCTGAAACTCTTCGGCAGCGGAACGAAACCGAAGTTCACCTGGGAACGGGTTTAAAAATGGGTTGCGCGGTTGCTCGGTCACGCGGTTGCTCGGCAAAACAAACGCCGCGCAACTGCGCGACCGCGTAACTGCGCAACCGGGAGCGAAGCGATGATCAACTACGACGAGAAAATCCCCAACAACGTCGATCTCTCGACGAACAAGACGCTCCAGCGCGCGCTCGAGCATTGGCAGCCGCGGTTTCTGGATTGGTGGAAGGACCTCGGACCGGCCGTTTTTCAAAACAACGAGGTCTATCTCCGCACCGCCACCTCCGTCGACCGCGAAGGGTGGGCGACGTTCGGGATGGTGCGCATGCCGGAGTATCGCTGGGGGATTTTTCTCGCCGAACGCGATCCGAATCGGACGATCGGATTCGGCGACAACATCGGCCAGCCGGCGTGGCAGGTCGTGCCGGGCGAGCATCGCTCCACGCTGCGCCGTCTCATCGTGACGCAGGGCGACACCGAGCCGGCCTCGGTCGAGCAGCAGCGCGCGCTCGGCAACTCCGCGCCGTCGCTGTACGACCTCCGCAATCTCTTCCAGGTGAACGTCGAAGAAGGACGCCACCTCTGGGCGATGGTGTACCTGCTGCACGCGTATTTCGGGCGCGACGGACGCGAAGAAGCGGAGTCGCTGCTCGATCGTCACGCGGGCGACGCCGACAAGCCGCGCATCCTCTCCACGTTCAACGAGCCGATCAACGACTGGCTCTCCTTCTACATGTTCGCGTACTTCACCGATCGCGACGGCAAGTTCCAGCTGAAGGCGCTCGCGGAGAGCGGCTTCGATCCGCTCGCGCGGACGTGCCAGTTCATGCTGACCGAGGAAGCGCATCACATGTTTGTGGGCGACACGGGAATCGGGCGCATCGTGCGGCGCAGCGTCGAAGTGATGAATGAGTTGAAGAGCGACGATCCGCGGAAAGTGCGCGCCGCGGGCGCGATCGATCTGCCGACGATTCAGAAGTACATGAACTTCTGGTTCAGTTCCGCGCTCGATCTGTTCGGCTCGGAGATCTCGTCGAATGCGGCGAGCTACTTTGCCAACGGACTGAAAGGACGTCCCGACGAATCGCTGTACGACGATCACGTCGCCGCCGGCGAGTACACGATCGAGACGCCGCGGGGTTCCGAGTCGGTCTCGATGCGTAACGCGATGAACGAGATCACGCGCGCCGCGTACGTGCGCGACTGCGAGAACGGCGTGAAGCGCTGGAACAACATCATCAGGAAGGGCGGCATCGACTTCGAGCTGCGCCTGCCGAGCAGCCGCTTCCGCCGCACCGTCGGCGCGTGGGCGAATGTGCCGACCGATCCCGCGGGCAATCAGATCTCGCCCGAGGCGTTCGCCGCGGGAATCCCGAACTGGATCCCGACGCCGGACGATCAGGCATTCGTCGCCTCGGTGATGCAACCGGTGCTGGAGCCGGGCAAGATCGCGGGCTGGATCGCGCCGCCCGATCGCGGGATCAACAACCTGCCGGTGGATTACGAGTACGTGAGACTGGCCTCCTAGCCGCCGAGTGTCATCCCGAGCGTAAGCGAGGGACCTGGGCGGGCGGAGCTGCGTTGCACGAGCTTCGTGCCGCCACCCGAGCCCCAGGTCTCCCTCGCTCACGCTCGAGATGACACTCGAGCGCGAGGGACTTGGGCGGGCGGGGCTGCGTTGCACGAGCTTCGTGCCGCCACCCGAGCCCCAGGTCCCTCGCTCACGCTCGGGATGACACTCGAGCGTAAGGGATGAATGCCATTGTCGATGGCGTGAATGCCAGAATCGATGGGATCGATACCACCGCCGGTGGGATCGATAACAGAATGGATGGGATCAATCCCATCGCCGGTGGGATCGATAACAGAATCGATGGCATCAATCCCATCGCCGGTGGGATCGATAACAGAATCGATGGCATCAATCCCATCACCGGTGGGATCGATCCCAGAATCGATGGGATGAATTACCAGAATTGGTAGATTGCGGTGGCGACAGAGCCGCCCTACTCCATCAACCCCGCCACCGTCGCCGCGAGTTGTTCGATGTCGAACGGCTTGCGCACGACCGCTTTCACGAATTTCGGATCGAATTTTTCTGTGCGCGTGGGGAGTGCGGCGGTGCAGACGATCACCTTGACCGGCTTTTGTTGTTCGTCGATGAATGCAAGCACGTCGTAGCCGCCGACTTCCGGCATCATCAGATCGAGAATGACGCACGCATAGTCGCCGTCGCGCAACCGCGAGATCGCCGCCGCACCATTGGCGGCGACCTCGGTGGCGAATCCGTAACGCTGCATCAGGACTTCGAGCAGCTTCTGCGTCGGCTCGTCGTCATCGACGATGAGGATCGTCTTCACTGCTTCGGAATAGTGACACGAACCGTTGCGCCGGGCACCGGGAATCCGCGCTTACGCATGAGCGCGTCAATCTTCGGATCGCGCCCGCGAAATGCTTTGTAGCCTTCCGCCGGATCGACCGTGTTGCCGACGGTGAAGATGTACTGCCGCAACCGCTGCGCGACACCCTGGTCGTAGAAGCCGCCCGGCGCTTCGGCGAACGCCTCCGCGGCGTCGGCGGTCAGCACATCGGCCCACAGATAGCTGTAGTAGCCGGCCGAATATCCGTCGCCCGCGAACACGTGCAGGAACTGCGGCGTGCGATGGCGCATCACGATCTCGTGCGGCATGCCGAGCTCCGCGAGCGTCTGTTTTTCGAATGCGTCCGGATCGATCTTCTGATCGCCGGCGAGATGCAGCTTCATGTCGACGATCGCGCTTGACAAGTACTCGACGGTGCGGAAGCCTTCATTGAACGTCGCCGCGCTCTTGATGCGGTCGACGAGCTTCTGCGGAATCGGCTCGCCCTTCACGTTGACCGCGAAGCGCTGCAGCACTTCCTTCGTCGGCAGCCAATGCTCGAGCAGCTGCGACGGGAACTCGACGTAGTCGCGGAAGACCGCGGTGCCGGAGACGGACGGATAGTTGACGTTCGACGAGAGGCCGTGCAGCGCGTGGCCGAACTCGTGGAACATCGTCGTCGCGTCGTCCCAGGAGATGAGCAGCGGCTGGCCGGGCGCGCCCTTCACGAAGTTCGCGTTGTTGGAGACGATCGTCGTGATGTCGGTGTCGAACTTCTGCTGATTGCGATACGCGTTCATCCACGCGCCCGACTGCTTGCCGGCGCGCGCGTACGGATCGAAGTACCAGAGTCCGATGTGGCGGCCGGTGGTCTTGTCCGTCACTTCCCACACTCTCACGTCGGGCTGATAGACGGGCACGCCTTCGACCGACGTGAATTTGAAATTGAACAGCTCACCGGCGACCCAGAAAATCGCGTCGCGCATTTTGTCGAGCTGCAGGTACTGCTTCACTTCGTTCTGATCGAGGGCGTACTTCGCCTTGCGCACTTTCTCGGCGTAATACCGGTAATCCCACGGCTCGATCTTGATGTGCGCGCCTTCCTTGTCGGCGACGGCCTGCATGTCGCGCACTTCCTCGCGCACGCGACCGACGGCCGGCTTCCACACGGCCTCCATCAGCTCGATCGCGCGCTCCGGGGTTTTCGCCATGGAGTTCTCGAGGCGCCAGTGCGCGTGCGTCTTGTAGCCGAGGAGATGCGCGCGCTCGGCGCGGAGGCGGAGGATGTCGGTGATGATCTGGTTGTTGTCATGCGCGTCGCCGTTGTCGCCGCGGTTGACGAACATCCGCCACGCTTTCTCGCGAAGATCGCGGCGATCGGAGTACGTGAGGAACGGCTCGATCGCGGAGCGCGTGTTCGCGATCACCCACTTGCCCTTCAGGCCCTTCGCTTCCGCGGCCGCGGCTGCGCCGCTCCTGATCGAGTCCGTGAGTCCCGCGAGGTCCGCTTCGCTGTCGAGCGTGACGTAACGGTCCTTCTCGTCGGCGAGCACGTTCTGCGCGAACTTCGTATACAGCTCGGCGAGCTGCTGATTGATCGTGACGAGGCGCTTCTTCGACTCCGCGTCGGCGCGCGCGCCGGAACGCGCGAAGTTCGTGTAGTAGAGCCACGTCAGCCGCTGCTGCTCGGGCGTCAGGCTCGCCTTCTCCGGCGCGTTGTAGACCGCCTCGATGCGCTTGAACAGCGGCTCGTTCTGCGTGACCTTGTCGCCGAACTCGGAGAGCTTCGGCGCCATTTCCAGCTCGACCGGCTGGAAGTCGTCGTCGCTCATCGTCGAGCTCCAGATGCCGAAGATCGTGCCGACGCGATCGAGCGTGCGTCCCGACTTCTCCAGCGCGGCGATCGTGTTCTGGAACGTCGGCGGCTCGGGATTGTTCGCGATCTGATCGATCTCCGCGAGGTTCTCCGCCATCGCCGCTTCGAGCGCCGGCTTGAAGTCGGAGACTTTGACTTTGTCGAATGGCGGGACGCCGCCGTACGGTCCGGTCCACGGCGCGAGCAGCGGATTCTGATCGGCGGGCGCGGGCGCCGGTGCGGGCGGTGGCGGGGGCGGAGTCGTTTCCGCGACGGGGGCGGGAGCGGCTGTGCTGGTTGTCGTCGTCATATTTACGTCGTTTGTCGTTGATGAGGTCGTACACGCAGCGACCGCAATCGTCACTGCAAGAATCAGGGGATTTCGTGTCAACTTCATGTCTGGGCCTCCGGCAGCGACGAAGCCTACCACCGTCATCCTGAGCCGCGAAGACGGCGAAGGATCTCAAAATTGCAGGCATCGCGATTTGAGATCCTTCGTCGCGCTTCGCCGACTCAGGATGACGAAAGGTCTTATTGCGGCCGGCGCCGCCCGAGCAACGCCGCGCGATAGTCGGCGAGATTGGTCTCGTGGAACGGGATTCTCACGGCGTTCGTGAACAGGCGATTCGCCTCGGCCTGATCGATCCGCGCCGCCGCCTCGACTTCCGCCACCGCACGCGCGGCCTCGCCGCGATTTCCGTAGATCAGCGCGAGATAGATGTGCGGCTCGGGCGTGTTCGTTCGCGACTCCGCGGCCTTCGAAAAATATCCGAGTGCCTCGTTGTCGTGTCCGGTGCGGCTCAGCAGCGCACCGATGTTCATGTTCGCTTCGTAATGACCGGGCTCGATGCGCAGCGCCTCGCGATACTGCTCGAGCGCTTCCGCGTCGCGTCCTTTCCGCGCGAGCATCGCCGCGTAGCTATTGCGGATCTCGGCGTTGTTCGGCGCGTCGCGAACGGCGGTCGCGTATTCGGTGAGCGCGGTGTCGACGTCGTTGCGCAGCACCGCGAGATCTGCGCGCGTCGCCGCATCAGGCTGCATCCCGTTCGCCTTCTGCAAAAGCGCAAGTGCCTCGTCGCGATGACCGCTTTTCAGTTTCAAGCCCGCCAGTCCGCGATACGCCTCGGTCAGCGACGGCGCGAGCGCGAGCGCCTGCGTGTACGCTTTCTCCGCGCCGGCGGTATCGCCGGTGGCGGCGAGCGCGCGGCCGAGGTCGTTCTGCGCGAGCGCGTTCGACGGATCGATCGCGACCGCCTCCCGAAAATGCACGAGCGCATCCTGCACCGCGCCGCGATCGAGCAGCGCAGCGCCGAGGTTCAAATGCGCGATGTCGTTGCGCTTCGTCACGGCGACCGCACGCGCGAACAGCGTCTCACTGTTTTTCCAGTAGCCGGCCTGCACGTAGGTCACTGCACAAAACGCGATGAGAATGGCGATCGCCCCCGCACGCAGCACCTTGTGGCGACCGCTGCCCCCAGCGGTCGCGGTGCCGCTGGGGGCAGCGGCACCCACAAAAGACCAGACGATCGCGATGAACAGACCGACGAAGGAAATGTATGTGTAGCGATCGGCCATCGCCTGACGTCCGACCTGCACGAGTCCGGACATCGGCACGAGCGTGCCGAGGAACCAGAGCCAGCCGACGATGACGAACGGTGCGCGGCGCGCGAAGTAGATCGCGGCGGCCGTGATCGCGATGAGGACGAGCGCAGCGAGGACGACGGCGATCGTTTGGATGGACAGTCGATAGGGATAAAGCACCGCGAGGCCGGACGGCCAGACAAGGACGCGCAGGTACTCGACGTACGACAGGATTGTGTTCGCGATGCGGCCGCTGAGCGTGAGCGTTCCCATCGCGCCGGTCTGCGCGCGCAGCGTGAGGAGAATCGAGGGGATCAGCAGCGCGAAGAGCGGAAGTTTCTCGAGGATCGCTTTGCGGCTCAAACGCTGGAACGGCCACCAATCGAGCAGCAGCAGAACGAACGGCAGCGTGATCGCCGACGGCTTCGCCATCAGCGCGCACGCGAACGCGATCGTGACACCGATCAGCCTCGTTTTCTTCTCGTCGCGCACGTAGCCCGCGTACAAGTACAGCGTCAGCATCCAGAAGAGCGCACTCAACACGTCTTTGCGCTCGGACACCCACGCCACCGACTCGACGCGCGTCGGATGCAGCGCGAAGAGCGCGGCGACAATGACCGACGGCCAGAGCTCGCCGGTCGCGCGGAAGAGAAACAGCAGCAGCAACACCGCAGCGGCAGCGTGGAACGCGACGTTCACGAGCTTGTGCGCGCCGGCATTGAGGCCGAACAGCTGCACGTCGACCATGTGCGTGATCCACGTCAGCGGATGCCAGTTCGACGAATGAAACTGCGTGAATGCCCAACCGATGCCGTGCGCGGTCACGCCGTCGCGCACGACCGAGTTCGCGGTCACGTAGTCGGGATCATCGAAGTTGATGAAGTCCTGCGACGCGACGCGCGCGAAGACGGCGAACGTGACGACGACGAGGACAACGCACGCGATCAGCACCGGTTTGCGATCAATCGGCGGCGGCGTTGTGTCCACGCGGGCCGCCGTCAACTTGTCCGTCGTTTTCTGGCGGGATTTTCGTCCCATGAACGGGCGTAGTGTAGTTGATACGATCACACGCGCATGGACGTCGTCGCGCGGCTCACGCGCTTTCTCACACACCTGATCAGCGAGACGAACGGGCTCTCACTCGAGGACACGCTCGTGCTCGCGGAACAGGCGCCGCAGCTCGACTCCGACGCCGAGCTCGCGCATGCGATCCGCGAGTTCCACGCGCTCCTCGGACGCTTCCGCGTCCACGCCGCGCCGATCGAAGCGCTGCTCGATCATCCGCTGTCGCACGCGCTGGCCGGGTTCTTCCACACGTTTCCGCTTCCGTTCCGCGACGAGCACATTCATCTCACCGGCTCACTCGCCGCCGACTTCGTCTACCCGCGCCTCGCGCCGCTCCTCGAAGGTCCGCATCGCGCGCTGTACGAGTCGAAGATCGCGCAGGTCTACGGCGACGACGCGCTGCCGATCCGCAACGTGCACGACGTCGACCGATTGATCCGGCTCGCGGAGAGCGGACGCTTCGATCGCTATCTGCAGATTCTCTATCTGCCGAAATTGATCCTCACGAGCCGCGAAGCGCATCGCGATGCCGCGTATCACATGGCCAGCCGTCTCTATCGCACCGCGAACGTCGGCGGCCTGCGACTCAAGTTCACGCTGTTCCGCGATACGACCGATCCGTCGGAACAAATCCCGGGACTTGAGAGCGTCACCGCCGAGGACGTGCTCCTCGGCTTGTACGAAGGCTTCCGATCGTTTCAATCCGAAGCCCCGCAATTCCAATTCATCCTCTCGCCGAGTTTCCGCAAGGAGGCGGGCTTCTACGACGCGACGCGTTACAAAACGAAACGCGAGAGCTTCGACGATCAGGTGCGCCAACTCGTCGAATTGCTCGCGCGTCATCCGGAACTGCGCGACGTCGTCACCGAGATCGACACCGTTGGCAACGAGCGCGGCTTCTATCGCAAGGCGCATTTTCAGGAGATGCGCGTCGGCATCCGCAAGCTGCAGGCGTACGGCTTCCGCACGCGCAGCCATCACGGCGAAACGTGGGACACGCTGCGCCACGGCATCCAGGCCGTCGACAACGCCATGAACATCTGGCGCGTCGACGCCATCGAGCACGGCCTCTCCCTCGGCATCAACCCGAACTTCTACTTCCACAGCATGCTGCAACGCATCCTGCGCGCGAACCGCCGAGGCGAAGCCGTGAATCCGAGATCGAGCGAGCTCGCGGAACTGATGGACATGGACACCAGCGGACGCGAAGCGATCCGCGAGAAGCTGATCAACGGCGTCCCGCTCACCGACGAAGAAGCGACGCTGGCGACGAAAACGAAGTTCCATCACGCGACCGAGGTCGAGACCTACCAGCACGACGTGCTCAATCGGATGATCGACAAGCGCCTGACGCTCATCTCCCTGCCGTCGTCGAACAAACGCCTCACCGGTCAACTAGCGGACTACGCCGACCACCCGTTCTCGTGGTGGGAGAAAAAAGGCCTCCGCCTCGGCGTCGGCACCGATAACGACATCACCCTCTCGACGAGCTTCCTCCGCGAGATGCTGATCCTGCTCTACACGGATCCGCTGGAGTTGAAGATCACGAAGCTGTTGATCGTGACGACGGGCGAGTCGCGGCGTGGATATCTCAGCCACTTGTTGTGGGGGATGAGGAAGAGCCTCCGGGCGTCGTAGGAGTCTTCGATCGAAACCAGTGGAGCGGCGGCCGCTCTCGGCCGCCGGATTCTCGCGAGAGGTCGGCGGCCGAAGCGGCCGCCGCTCCACTGGTCAGAATTCGAGGAATTCTTCAGGATAGTGACTGAGATCGAGGCGCTCCTCGTCAGGAACGGGGCGAATCCCCCACTGCTGCATCGCAAGTGCTCCGAAGAGGACCTCGATCGGAGTGCCTTCTTCGTCTTTCCCGATCTCGTTGATGACGAGCGCATAGGTCGAGATCGTCTTTCCCTCGATTTCCGCGTTGAGGGTGGCGCTGGTGTTGGTCTCTTTGACCGTGCCTCCGAGTGCAGTACGCATCGGCATCGGTGTAGGGGTTGTATTCAACAACTGCGCAACCGAGGGAATGACGTACGTGTTGCGAGCTCCTGTATCAAACAACGTCCAGCACTCTCGCCCATCGATCCGAATTGCTTGCCTAATTCGTCCCATCGTTCTCGATTTTAGTGCTTCCGCCGTTCCACAGCGTCGACAATCTCCGCCAGCCGCATCTTCGGCAGTCTTCGCTCATAACCCCAGATCCCGTCGAGCCACTCGGTTCCCGTCGTCTTCTCCTGCGCCTCGGAGATCATGCGCAGGGCTTCGACGACGCCGGGGACGACGTAGGTGTGGCCGCGTTCGTCGCGGAGCATGGTCCAGAGCCAGTCCTGCATGGTGCCGAGGTCGGTGCGGGACTGCGTGAGCAGGCGGCCGAGGGCGCGGAGGCGGTGGAGGATCGCGACGAGGCCGCACGTCGCGAAAAATGAATACGGCTCGAGGGATGCGACGCGCGCGGCGAAGGATGCTTCGTCGCGATGCGTCGTCACCGCGCCGGGGTGGAGATCGGCGGGAAGTTTCACGCTGGACACGATGCCGTGCGGACGGAGATCGATGAAGCCGTTCACGCTCATTTGAAACGCGCGGTACTCCGGCGCCGGGTCGTCAAACATTCGCGCGAGCGAGTCTTCCTGCGTCACGATCTTCCCGAACGGCGCGACGTAGTAGCCGCAGCGCGCGGTGTTGTCGTCGACGACGATCGGCGTTCCGAGCGACGTGACGGTGAAGACGGCGTCGAGCACGACTTTGAGGACGGCAAGATGCGCTTCGTCCCGCGCGCCGAACTGTCCGGGATCGCGCATCGGCTTCAGCGTCAGCAGTTGTCCCGGCTTGTCGGCGGTGACGAGCGTGTGCAGGTCCTTTGCGAGCGTGTCGACGTCCCACAGCTCGACGTCGCGGAACGTGAGCGCACGCGAGTTGTCGAGGAGGAAGCGCTTCGGATCGAACGACGCGTGCGGATTCTCCTCGAGTGCGTCGATGTCGAGCGTACGCAATCGATGCAGCGTGATGAGCAGCGCGAGCGTGTGCAGCTCGGCCTGATGTTTCGCCGAGCCGAGGTCCTGCAGCGCCATCGGATCGATCCCGCTCAGCTGCGCGTTCAGCAGCACCGGCTGATAGAGAAAATCGAAGACCTGCTTCGAATTCACGGTCTCGGTGTAATAGCAGATGCTGTCTTTGAACCACGGCACGTTCGGATCGTCGCCGAGAAGGCCGACCGATGCGAGCACGTGTCCGAGCTCCGACACCGACGCGACTTTCATCACGCGGTAGAGCGCGTCCGCATTCGCGACGCTGAAGAAGCCGTTCTCGCCGCTGCGGATGGCGTACTCGGGATGGATTTCGTCGCCGAGCTTGAAGTGCAGATTGTGGGTGCCGCTGCCCTCAGCGGCACCGCGACCGCTGAGGGCAGCGGTCGCCACATCCAGTTTCAGCGTGATCGGCTTGAAGAGATGGATCGACTGCTTGCGTTCGCGCGCGCCGCGGAAGAGCTCATGCTTCGCGTCGCGCAGCGCCTTCACGATGCCGCCGTGCAGCGGAATCGACTCGCGCATGCGCACTTCGTCGATGCCGATCGCGGCGGCGGTGACGAGCATGAGCACGCCGCGCTGCGCGTACTTCTGCATCAGCTCCTCGGCGTCGATGTGCTTCTGCCGCAGCGCTTCGTCGCGCGACGCGTGCGCGAAGCCGAGGCGCGGCGTCGTGCGGGCGTCGGGCGTCTCGTCATACATCCCGCCGACGCCGGTAGTGTGCGCGACCAGCACGCGCGCGCCCCACTGTTCGCGCACGGCGACGAGATCGTCGGCGAACGCGTTCTCGAATTCGTCGCGCACGCGCGTCGTGAGCTCCGTGCCGAGGCCGAGGGCGTTCGCGACGATGCCGAGACCGCCGGTTTGATACGCGAGGATGCTCGGCAGCGGAAAGCCGAGAAGCACGGAGCGGAACGGCTTGTCGCCGTAGTCGCGCAGGCGCTGCTTGCGATCTTCGAGGAACGACGTGACGGGACGCGTTGCGCGCACGTAGTCGACGAGTTGCTCGGGAGTCGACACGTTCGCGAAATTCAGAAACTCGTCGACTGCACTCTGGCGCGACGCGCTGTCGGCATCGGTCACGATCTCGAGTCCGGGCACCGGCTTCAACTCGAACTTCGAGATCGCGACGTAGACGCCGCCCGGCGTGAGGTAGCCGTGCTCGAAGTGCTTCGGGATCGTGCCGGCGCCCCAGCGCGAGCGCGTGAAGCGTTTGAGGCGCGACTCGAACGTATGCACTTCATCGTCGCTGCGGCCGGTGACGATGAGCACCGGCACGTCGTCGGCCGACGACGGCGGCGCGATCGTCATCATCTCCTCGAACATCGCCACCATCTGCATCGCCGCAGCGCCGCCGACCGCTCCCGTGCCGCCGATGAAAACGTGCACGTCGCGGTAATGCGCGCCCGAGCGCGCCGCGTGAACGAGGCGAGGACCGAAGCGAGACTTCTTGAAGAGCATCCGGACGGGAAGGATATCGCGGGGCGGGCGCTGGGTGCGGGTGCGGGGTGCGGGTGCTGGGTGCTGGGTGCTGGGTGCTGGGTGCTGAGTTATCAACGGCTCAGCACCCGGCACTCAGCACTCTGCACTCAGCACTCTGCACTCAGCCCTATCTCAAGCGGAGCGTGCAATCCCAATCGCCCGCGCTGTCGCGGCAGCGAATCGTGACGTCGAACGGATCGATCGACGTGATCCGCATTCCGTTCCACGGGATCTCGCCGTTCGCGGCGATCACGCGGCGTGTGGGTCCGGCAGCGTTTTTCACGAGGTGCGCGAAACCGCGGCCGGTGTCGCAACTCTGCAGAACGATCGTCGCGAAGGGATCGAGGCGCGAGAAAAATTCGGCGAGGCGATCGGCGTCGTCCGCGTCGAGCGAGCGCGCGTTGCGGCCGTTGAGTGAGATCGAGAACGGATCGCCGTGTCCGGAGATGACGAGCAGCTTCGCGCCGTCCACGTCGATCGCGAACAGCTCATCGTCCGTCGCGACCTGGCTGTGCACTTCGACGTCGTACGTCTTCGCGAGACGCCGGCGCAGCAGCCACTGATGCGGCGTGTAGAACACGCGGCGGAACATCGCACGCTCGCGCGGGTAGATGAGCACGGCACGATCGCGCGCATAGAGCGAAGGCGCAAAAAGGAGAAGCAACGCGATGAAAGCGCGCATGAGGCCGTTTTGGACACGGCCATTGTACGCTCACCTGTGGAGCGGCGGCCGCCGCTCCACAGAGGCATTACTCCGGCGCGAGCCGGCCGCCTGCCTGGCCGAGGACGTAGCGCCAGCCGCTCTGCGTGCGGACGTACGTGTCGCTGAACCACACGCGGTAGGCGAACGGTTTTCCCTCCTCCGTTCCCTTCGCTGACAGCAGCGCGGTGATGACCGCGGTGTCACCCCACACGCGCACGGTCTGATTCGTGTCGCGCTGCTGTTCGTAGACGATGTGGCCGCTCTTCGCTTCGTTGAGCAGGTCTTTCTTCGTGAAGTGTTTTCCGGTGCCGGTGATGAGCACGAAGTCGTCGGCGAGGATGCGGTCCATCGTCGCGGCATCGTTCTTCTCAACAGCAAGCTGATACTCGGTGTCGAGGGCGGCGATCGTTTGTTCGGTCGTCAGCTTTCCTTTCGTCCATACAACGTGGTGAGCGATGCCTGCGCGAGGACGTGCCCGTGAATGACGACGCGCAGTTTTCGCCAGGTCATCGGCGTGCCGGCATCGTCGATCGTGGGGATGTCGAGCGCGTAGACGGTGAATCGATATTTGTGCGGCGGGCCGGCGGGCGGACACGGGCCGCCGTAGTTGCGCTGCAGAAAATCGCTGTACGCGTGGCGCGAGCCGGGCGGCAGCGACACGTCGGACGCGCCGGCGTTTTCCGCGAGTCCGTTCGCCGAGGCGGGGATGTTGTACGCGGCCCAGTGAATGAAGCCGTCGCCCATCCGCGCTTCGTAATCGTCGAGGAGCACGACGAAGCTCTGCGTGTTCGGCGGCGCGTCCGACCATTGCAACGCGGGGGAGCGGTTCGGCCCGCGGCAGTCGAGCGCGTTGAGGACCGTCGTTTCGGCAAGCGTTCCCCCTTCGGAGACAGCAGGACTGGTGAGCGTGAATGCGCCTCGCGCGGTGACGGCGACAAACAAAAGCGCGGCAAGTAGTGTTGTCTTCAACATGAGCGTGATCAATCTGCAGCCGCGGCGGGATATTCGCTAACGTATGCGTTCAGAAAAGGGTTCGGGTGTACGCCGTCGCAGTTTCGCGAGACGACACGTGGAGCGGCGGCCGCTTCGGCCGCCGGTTTCTCGCGAGAGGTCGGCGGCCGAGGGCGGCCGCCGCTCCACTATTTATCGTTAAACAACTCTACGAATTCGTAAATGAAATTTCCGGTGCCCAACGCATCCGAGAACTCGTTGATGAACACGCCCTTGTTGCACGTCGCCGGCCCGCCCGCCCCGGGGTTGCCGGTCGATGACGCGGTGCGGCTCCAGCTCGACTCCGTTCCCGCCGCGCTGCAGCCGCTGAGGCGCTTGAGGCTTTCGCCTCCGGCGCTGGCCATCGCGACAGTCGCGCCGTCGACGGTGGTCGCGCCGTTTTTCAGCGTGTAGGTTTCACTGCCATTGATCTGCGGCATGGTGTCGGCGGAGTTGATGTAGACGACGTTGCTGCCGAGGGTGACGCCCCAGAACGTCTGGAACTGCGCCTGCGTCGCGTTGCGGCCGATGACGACGTAGCCGTGCGACGGAATCGTCGTGCCGGCCGGAATCGTGTACGTCAGCGTCGCATTGGCCTGCGTGATCGTGTAGCCGCCGATGTTGATCGGCACGCCGTTGCTCACCGTCACGTTGACGGTCGTCGACGTGCCGATGTTGTTTGCCGCGTCGTACGCCTTCGCGACGAGCGCGTGCGATGCATTCGTCGCCGTCGTGGTGTCCCAGCTCCACGCATACGGCGACGTGGTGTCGGTCGATTTCAACACGCCGTCGAGATAAAACTCGACCGTCGTCACGCCGACGTTGTCGGATGCGGACGCGGTCACATTCAAAGCGCCCGAGACGGTCGCACCACTCGATGGAGCCGTGATCGAGACAGTTGGTGCGGTCGTATCGCCGGCGGTTGCTGAATCGTTGTGCAGCTCGATGAACTCGTAGATGAAGTTGCCGGTGCCGCTAGCGTCGGAGTGCTCGTTGATCTTCACGCCGCCGCCGCATCCGCCGCCCGCGCCGCTGCCGGGATTGCCGGACGTGTCGACAAGCGTGTTCCACGTTGATCCGCACGGATCGACGCGCTGCAGCGACTTCGCGGCCGTCGCCGGCTGCGACGGAGTCGGTCCGTCGACGACGACGGACGACGCGTTCTTCAGCGTGAAGTTTTCGTCGCCGTTGATCACCGGCATCGCGCCGGCAGTGGTGAGATAGACGACGTTGCTGCCGAGGGTGCGCGCCCAGAACGTCTCGAACGCGGCCTTCGTCGCGTCGCGCGCGATGACCAAATACCCCTCGGCCGGAATGATCGTGCCCGCCGGAATCGTGTACGTGCCGGCGGCATTCGCCTGCGTGACGATCCATCCCGAGACGTCAGCGCTTCCCGATACGACGTTGCTGACCGTCACGCTGACGTTTGTCGACGTGCCGGCGTTGTTCGCCGCGTCGTACGCTTTCGACGCGAGCGTGTGCGAGCCGTTCGCAACGCTCGCGGTGTTCCAGCTCCACGCGTACGGCGATGTCGTGTCGGTCGACTGCAGCGCGCCGTCGAGCCAGAACTCGACTCTCGTCACGCCGACGTTGTCGGATGCGGACGCGGTCACGTCCGTCGTGCCCGAGACCGTTGCGCCATTCGACGGCGCGGTGATCGAGGTCGTTGGCGGAGTCGTGTCGCCGCCGCCGGCCTGATACGTGATCCACATCGGCGACGACCAGAGGTCGTGCCCGTCGGACTGCACGGCGTGGACGTAATAGTAATACGTGCCGGACGTGAGCGACTCGGTCGTCGTCGCGCTCGACGTGTTCGACCACGTCGCGTACGGCCCGGCCGGAACGCCGCCGCCGATTTGGCCGCGCCACAGCTCGATCGACGAGATCGTCTCGCCGTCAGGATCGTAGAGGTTCATCACCAGCGTCGCGCCGCCGGCGGCGTTGAAGATGTCGCCCATGACGTGCGCGCTGTCGCTGGTGCGGAACACGAGCTGCGCGTTCGGATCCTCGGTCGCATAGAAGTGCCGCGCGCGATGCGCGGCCATGATGTTCGCCTTCGTGAGCGAGGCCGCGAGGTACACGGTGCGCGTCGGTAGCCCCATGCCATAGTTGTTGCAGTGCGCGTCGTGATCGGCGGTCGGTCCGACGTGGAATCCTTTGTTGAGCGCGGCCTTCCACTGATCGCTGTAGTCGGTCGCGCCGACGTTCGCGTTCGCGCAGTCGGTCGCGGTCGTGAATGCGAGTCCGCTGCGCACCGCGACGCCTTGGATCGCGTTGTCCGCGTTCGCGTCGAACGCGAGGTTGTCGAAGTGACCGGCGGACGGGTGATTGAGCACGCCGAGCGCGCCGGCCGACGAGGGATTCGCCACCGAGCGCGCATAGAGCGTGAGGTACGCGAAGCGTTTCGGAGTGAAGACGTCGAAGTAGCAATTCGTGCCTGCCGTGCACTCGGGATTCGGACCGTTGCAGGTCGAGCACGTTTCCCATCCGAAGAGCTTTGGCGTCTCGATGAGCGTGACGTGCCCCTCATCGGGATTCGTCAGCACGCCCCACTCCATTCCGTACAGCGCGACGAACGAGCCGCTGACCGTGGACGTGTTGGCCTGCGCCAATCCGTCCGCATAGCGCTGCCGCACCTTCACCTCGGTCGTCGGCGGGAGGTTCGTGTCCATCGCGTCGTTGATGAGGTGGTTGTGCTCGTTGATGAGCCAGTAGTCGAGTCCCGCGGTGTTGCGCGCGTAGTTGTAGACGTCGGCAGGCGCGAACGTGCCGCTGCCGTACGCGTTGCCGGACGCGCAGTTCGTCGTCGGCTGTCCGCCGTCCGACCAATTTGAATGCGAGTGCGTCGAGCCGTAATAGAAGTTGTAGGCGAAGCCGGCTTCCATCGGCGCGTGCTGCTGCACCTGGCAGCTCGTCGCGTGCGCGGAGAGACGCAGGTCGCGCGACTGCTGCAGCGGCAGATCGTAGTCGACGATCACTTCATCGCTCGAGGCGAGCGCTTCTTCGTGATCTTCGAGGACGGCGTCGTACGAGTCGGGAAGCGCGCGCAGACGCGCGATGCGGTCGCCGAGGTAACGGGCGACGAAAGTGTAGCGATACTTGCCGGCGGGAACGAGCTGTCCGGTGTCGTCGCGGCCGTCCCAGTAGAACTCCGCGACCGCGGCGCCGTCGCGTCCGATGAACGCGCGTCCGCCGGTGCTCATCACGCGACTCCCGTCTTCCACGCGATCGATGCGCACCTGCCACACCGCGAAGCCGTAACGCTTCTCGTGTGCAGCGCGCTGATACGAGAGGATCGAGAACAATCGCACGGTTCCGAGCTCGCCGGGATGATTCGGCGAGAACTGATACGCGCTCGATCCGATGAAAGCGATGAAGTTCGCATCGCAGTCGTCGAACTCCTGGCCAAGGAGAGGGAACGCGAGAACGAGGAGCACCAGAGCGGGAGAGAGGAACCGCATTGGAAAGCCTCCGTTTAATTGTGATCGGAAAATGTTTCGGTTTTAGGGCCAGGAAATTGTAATCGAAGATGGCAGACCGCGGATGGCAGATGGCAAAAACGAAAGCCATCTGCCATCTGCCATCCGCCATCTCGCATCGAGCAAGCCAAACGAAGTGGGCCAGGCGCCGAACGGCACCTGGCCCGCGCTCCGAATCGCCCACTGGCAGGGTGTGAACGGCCCGGATTCTGTTTGGTGGTGACACTACTGCCGATCGCGACAAAATGCGAACGGCACGCCATGTCTCGCAACCATTTGAAAAGGCTCAAGTTGCAGAAACGGTAGGACCACTACCCTTGCTTTTCATTCCCCGGATGCGTAGGCTGAATGCGTAGTGAGCGTCCAGGACGGAGACAGCACCCAAACCTCGCGTACGCGTCTGCTGAATGCGGGAAAGATGCTGTTCGCGCAGAACGGGTACGAGCAGACGCCGACCGCCGCGATCGCGCGCGAGGCGGGCAGCTCGGAATCGCAGCTGATCCGCTATTTCAGCGGAAAAGCAGGACTGCTCGAGGCGATCTTCAACGACGCGTGGGCGCATCTGCAGGAGACGATGCCGGCGCAGATCAGCAGCGCCGAGCACGGACGCGACGCGCTGATCCGTCTGCTCGAGCTGTTCATCCGCGCGATGAGCGCCGATCACGACATCGCGTTTCTTTTCCTCTTCGAAGGCCGCCGCCCGCGCGGCGCGACGCACGACGTGTTGCTGTCGAAGGGCTACGTGCGCTTCGCCGAAGGACTCGATCTCGTCATCCAGCGCGGCATCGCCGACGGCTCGTTCCGCACCGATCTCAACGGGAAGGTCCTCGCCTCCGCGCTCCTCGGATGCGCCGAAGGAATGATCCGCGACCGCGTGCTCGCGCTGCGCAACAACCAGCCGATGCCGTTCGACGACGACGCGATCGTCACGACGTTCACGGCGATGGCGAACGGGCTGGCGCCGTAGGCGCCTCAGCGCCGTGGGCACTGAGGCGAATTGAGAATTGTGAATTGGGGATTGTGAATTGAGAATCTCGGCGAAGGCCGCGTCACAATTCACAATTCACAATTCTCAATTCTGCTCAAATCCCCGCCGCCGCGAAGTTCCCGACCACGGCCGGCCGCACGCCCCAGATGTCGCGCGCGTACTCCTGGATCGTGCGGTCGGATGAGAACTTGCCCATGCGCGCGATGTTGAGGAGCGACTTGCGCAGCCACGCGTTGCGATCGACATACGCGGCGTCGACGTCCTTTTGCCGCTCGACGTAAGCAGGCAGATCGGCGAGGTGCACGTACTCGTCGCGCGTCGAGAGGAGCTGCGCGAGGATCGGGCGGAAGACGTCTTTGTCGCCGCGCGAGAAGTGTCCCGTCGCGAGCGACTCGATCACGCGCCGCATCCATTTGTGCTCGTTGAGGTAGAGCTGCGGATCGTAGCCGGAGGCGAGAAGCTCGCGCACGGCGTCGGCTTCGAGTCCGAAGATGAAGATGTTGTCGCGTCCCACTTCGTCACGGATCTCGATGTTCGCGCCGTCGAGCGTGCCGATGGTGAGCGCGCCGTTGAGCGCGAGCTTCATGTTGCCCGTGCCTGATGCTTCTTTCCCCGCCGTCGAGATCTGTTCCGACAACTCCGCCGCCGGCATGATCGCCTCGGCCAGCGTCACGCGATAGTCCGGCAGGAAGACGACGCGCAGATGATCGCGTGACTTCGGATCGGCGTTGATCACTTCGGCGATCGAGTGGATCAACTTGATGATCATCTTCGCCATGAAATATCCCGGAGCGGCTTTGCCGGCGAAGAACACCGTGCGCGGCTGCTTCGGCACTTCGCCGTCTTCGACGATGCACCAGTAGCGATGTACGACGTGCAGCGCGTTGAGGAGCTGGCGCTTGTATTCGTGAAACCGCTTCACCTGCACGTCGAACATCGACAGCGGATCGACGGTGATGCCGGTCAGCTCTTTGCTGAGCCGCGCCAGCGCGACCTTGTTGCGGCGCTTTACGAGGTCGAGCCGTTCGAGCAGCACGCCGTCCTCGGCAAACAATTCGAGCTCGCGCAACCGATTGAGATCGGTGATCCATCCGTCGCCGATCGTTCTCGTGATCAGCGACGCCAGCGCGCGGTTCGAGTGCAGCAGCCATCGCCGCGGCGTCACGCCGTTCGTCTTGTTGTTGAAGCGCTCCGGATAGAGACGGTGAAAGTCGGGCGCGAGCGTCGTCGTGACGAGCTTCGAGTGCAATTCGGCGACGCCGTTGATCGAGTGACTGCCGGCCATCGCGAGGTTCGCCATCCGCACTTCGCCGTTCTCGAGGATTGACACGCGGTTCTGCATCGTCGCGTCGCTCGGATATCGCCGCTCGACGTCCGCGAGCAATCGCCGGTTGATCTCCTGGATGATCTGCAGGTGCCGCGGCAAAACGCGGCCGATCAGATCGACCGACCAGCGCTCCAGCGCTTCGGGCAGCAGCGTGTGATTCGTGTAGCCGCACGCGGCGACGGTGAGCGCCCACGCCGCTTCCCACGGCATGCGCTCTTCATCGACGAACGTGCGCATCAGCTCCGCGACCGTCAGCGCGGGATGCGTGTCGTTCATCTGGATCGCGACTTTCTCCGCGAAGTCGTCGAACGAGTCGTGCGCGTCGCGATAACGCTTGATGATGTCGCGCACCGAACAGGCGACGAGGAAGTACTCCTGCAGCACGCGCAGCTCTCTCCCCGCGGCGACGACGTCGGACGGATAGAGCACTTTCGAAATCGACTCGCCGGTGATCTTGTCCTGCACCGCGCGGATGTAGTCGCCGGAGTTGAAGATGCCGATGTCGAATTCATCCGACGAGCGCGCGGAGAACAAGCGCAGCACGTTCACCGTGCGGCCGCCGTAGCCGGCGATCGGCATGTCGTGCGGCACACCGACGATCACCTTGTAGTCGACCCACTGCGGCGCGTACACACCGCCCACCGACGTGTGCGAGAGCGAGCCGTACACCGGAATCGTGACCGCTTCGTCGCGCCGCTCGATCAGCCACGGCGATCCGCCTTCGAGCCAGTGATCGGGCTTTTCGTGTTGATAGCCGTTGAGGAACGTTTGTCGAAAGAGTCCGAATTCGTAGTTGATGCCGTAGCCGAAGCCGGGCATGTCGAGCGTCGCCAGCGAGTCGAGAAAACACGCGGCAAGGCGGCCGAGACCGCCGTTGCCGAGGGCGGCGTCGGGCTCGAGATCCTGCAGCTCGTCGAGATCGTCGCCGAGCTCCTGCAAGACGGCCTTCGCCTCGTCGTAGATGCCGAGGTTCGTGAGCGTGTTGCCGAGGAGCCGTCCGATCAGGAACTCCATCGACAGGTAATAGACGCGCTTCGCATCCTGCGCGCGATAGCGCCGCTCGCTCTCGCGCATCGCGTCGAGCGCGGGACGCCGCACCGCCATCGACAGCGCGTGCAGGCGGTCGCGGCGCGACGCATCGCTCCACACGCGTCCGCGCGCGAAGCGGAGAAAATTCTCGATCCCTTCGCGGAGATGGACGGTAGCGAGTGTGTCGGTCGCGCGCATCGTTCGTTGCTATTATCCCGATCGCGTCCGCAATGCAATCCCCGATCTCGATCAAGAAGGTCGCTGTCTGCGCGCTGATCGCCGGCGCGATTCTGCTCGCGCCCACTTACGGCACGTTCACGACCTCCGTCCGCTTCACCGCCGCGATCGGCCTTTTCATGGCGCTTCTGTGGCTGACGGAAGCGGTGCCGATGGGCCTCGCCGCGCTCGTGCCGCTCGTCGCGTTTCCGCTCGCGGGAATCAGCAGCATGGAGAAAACCGCGGCGCCGTATGCGAACTCCGCGGTGTTTTTGTTCATGGGCGGCTTCCTCGTTTCGGCGACGTTCGAGCGATGGGGACTGCACAAGCGGATGGCGTACTTCGCGCTGAGCCGCGTCGGCACGGAGCCGCGGCGCATCGTGTTCGCGGTGATTCTCGTGACCGCGTTTCTGTCGATGTGGATCTCGAACACCGCGACGACGTTGATGATGACGCCGATCGCCGTCGCGATCGTGGGCGGACTCGGTGCGAGAAACAACGCCGAAGGCCCCGAGGCGCGCATCGCCGAGGCCACGCTCCTCGGCGTCGCATACGCGGCGTCGTTAGGCGGCATCGGCACTCCGATCGGTACCCCGACGAATTTGATTTTCCTCGGCGCCGCGAAGGCCCTGTTTCCGAACGAGCACACCGTCACGTTCGCGGAGTGGATGCTGTTCGGCGTGCCGTATCTCATCCTCGCCGTTCCGATCTGCTGGCTGATCGTCGTGAAGACCGCGCGCGTTCCGAAAGGCGCAGCCGTTCCGCTCGAGCGCCTCGGCATCGCGAAGCCGGGGCCGTGGTCGCGCGCGGAGAAAACCGCGCTCGTCCTCTGCGCGATCACCGCTCTCTTGTGGATGCTGCGCGCGGACATCGCGCTCGGAAAGACGACGATCCCCGGATGGTCGCGACTCTTTCCCGACGCGAAGATGATCAACGACGCGACGGTCGCGATCCTGATGGCGTTCATCGCGTTTCTATTGCCGGTGGGCGACAAAGATCGCCTGCTGGACTGGTCGGAGTTCAAGAAGATTCCGTGGGACGTGCTGATTCTTTTCGGCGGCGGCTTCGCGCTCGCGGAAGCGCTGGAGTCGAGCGGATTCTCGAAGTGGGCCGGCGCGGAGCTGTCGTTCGTCGGACACTGGCCGCCGGTGTTGATGATCGTCGCGATCTGCATCGTGGTGACGCTGTTGTCGGAAGTCGCGTCGAACGTCGCGACCGCGACCGCGATGATGCCGATCGCCGCCGCGCTCGCGACGTCGATCCACGTGCATCCTTACTTTCTGATGATTCCCGCCGTGCTCGCCGCGTCGTCAGGCTTCATGCTGCCGGTCGCAACGGCGCCGAACACGATCGTCTACGGGACAGGATTCATTCGCGTGAAGGCGATGGCGCGCAGCGGCGTGCTGCTCGACATCGCCGCCGCGGCGATCATCACCCTGCTGATTTTCACGGTGATTCCGTGGGCGACCGGAATCGCCTGGCGATGACGCTTTAGCGTGTCATCCTGAGCCGCGAAGACGGCGAAGGATCCCCCGCCGACAAAGCGAGCAGCGTTCTTGCGCCGGGGATTCCTCGCCGTCTACGCGGCTCGGAATGACACAAAATGAAACGGCGGGCTTCCGCCCGCCGCTCCACCTTCAATCAGTCATCAACTTTACTTGCCGTCGGGGAAGTACACCGAGATGTCGAACTGTCCCGTCGCGGTGGCGCCGTAGGCATCCGTTGCGACGCACGTAACGCTGGTGGTTCCGACGCGGAAGAACGCGCCCGACTCCGCATCGCACTTGACGGCCGGGCTCGGGTCGCGGCTGCCGTCGGCCGTCACCTCGAACTTCACGTTCGTCCCCTCGAGGGTCGGCGCTTCCTCGGCGATGACCTCCGGAACGTGCACCCAGAAAATGTCGCCGCTCTTCTGCTCGTCGAACACCGTCACGGACAGCTGCGACGTTCCGGTCTCACCCTTCGTATTCGACGCCGTGCAATCGACGACGGTGTATCCCACCGGGAACAGCGAGCCCGAGGGGTTCGAGCACTTCAGGTCCGGACGCGGATCCGATCCGCCGTACGGAAACACATCGTAGACGACACCCGCGCCGCTGCGGCTTTCCGACGCTGCAACGACCGGATCGGGAACGAGCACCACGAGCGGCGGCTGTCCCGGATCGACCACGTCGAGGTACGCCGGTCCGGCCGTACCGTTCGCGCCGCGCACATAAACCGTGTAGCGGCCCGGAGTATTGACGATCGGGTCCGGCACGTACGCGACCACGTTGCTTCGGCCGACCGCACTGACCTCGACGTCCCACTCCCCGGCTTTGCCGGACCAGAGCACGTGATCGCCGAGCTCGCTGCCGATGATGTTGACGAACTGTTCACCACTTCCAGTGTCGATCGACTTGGGCTCGATCCCATCGATTTGTGCGGCTGCGGCGGTGAGCGCAGACAGCAACAGCAATACCGTTAACACGGCGGAGCGCATCCTTAACCTCCATCGAGAACCGGCAGTGAGAGATTTGACCGGCTGCCTCGTTTGTTGTGATCCGGCGAGAGAACACCCGCCGGGTTGACTCATCCAGGAACCTGCGGTTTGGAACTCGCAGCAAGGTAGGTTCCGTACTCCTGACCGGCCGTGATGTGGATCACGACGGCACCCGTATCAGTGTTGGGCGGCTGCCAGAAGGGCGTCAGACTTCTCTCGATAGCGCGCGTAAGCGCCTCCATCGCCACAGTCTTGGCTGATACTCGCCAGCACGCCGTACAGCACCGCCAGTCCCCGAATGTCTTCGCGGTTGCCGGAGTCAGCAGCAACGAGACGCTCGCGAATCGCGATCGCCTCGCGCGTCGCACGCTCGGCGTCGTCCCAGCGCTTGAGATTCATGTGCGCGAATCCCATCTGCTCGTAGACGAACGCGAGATCGTGCTGCGCCTCGACGTTCTTCGGATCGGCCACGGCGAGCTCTTTCATTACGGCGAGCGCGCGCGCCGTTCCTTCGAGCGCGCCCGCGCCGTCTTTGATCGCGTTCTGCGCGGTCGCGCGCATCACGAGCTGATCGGCAAAGTTGCGTCGCGCGACGGCATCGGCCGGATCGAGGTTCGCGCGCTCTTCGAGCGCGCGCGTCGCCGCATCGTGATGCGCGAGCGCCGCGGCCATGTCGTGATACTCGCCGCCGGTAAACATCCCGCCGAGGTGCTGATGCGCGCGGCCGGTTTCCATCAACAGCTCCGAGCGATGCGGACCGCTGCGCGGCACGCGCTCGAGCGTGTGCAGCGCGGCCTCGTACGCTTGGCGCGGCGTCACGCGCCGCATCGCCGCGGGGATTTGCTTCGAGCCGACGTAGACGTCGTCGCCGATCGCGACCCACGTGCGCGCGAGCGCGAGCTCGTCTTTCGGCGTGCGCGGCGAGATGCGCTCGCGCAGCACGCGTGCGCTTTCGTGCGCGCGCAGCGCGTCGAGCCAGCGCAGCGTGCGCTGTTCGACGAAGCCGATGCGGTCGTTCGCGTCGGCGAGGAGCAACAGCGCGTCGCGGTTCTCGGGTCCGTCGGCGTACACGCTTTGCGCGATCTCCAGCGCCTTGTGATAGCTCGTCAATGCGCCGCGCGTGTCGCCGAGGTTTGGGGTGTACGGCAAACCCTGCACGTCGCCGATCTTCACGTATGCGCGACCGAGCTCCATCTGCAGCGGCGGGTTGTGCTCCGAATCGGCCGCGAGATTGTCGAGGTACCCGAGCGCGCGACGCACGAGCAGCTCGCGCGCGGGCGTCGATCCCGGCAGCGTGGCAATCGCGTCGTGGATCTCGAACACGACCGAGCGCGCGAGGGAGCGCACCTGATCGAAGCGCCGCTCGGCGATGCGCTTCTGATGCAGCGTGGCGATGAATGCCAGCGCGATGACGACGACGAATGCCGCGACTGCCGCGACACCGACCTTGTTGCGGCGGACGAACTTCGATGCGCGATAGCGGAACGTCGGACGCCGCGCCGCGATCGGATGTCCGCTGAGATGCCGCCGCACGTCGTCCGCAAGCTGCTCGACCGATCCGTAGCGCCGCGACGGATTCACCTCCATCGCCATCCCGACGATGCTGCCAATCTCCCCTTTCAGCGGCTTCGCCTCGTCGCGCGGCGCGCGATTCGCGGAGAACGGCTTCGTGCCGGTGACGAGCTCGTACAACAAGACGCCGAGCGAATACACATCGGTCGCGGTGCTCACGTGCTCGCCGAGGAGCTGCTCGGGACTCGCGTACTCCGGCGTCATCAGGCGCGTGGCCGTCGTATCGGGACGCGTGTCGGATGAAACGAGTTTCGCAATGCCGAAGTCGAGCAGCTTCGGAATCCCCTCTTCGGTGACGAGGACGTTGGCCGGCTTGATGTCGCGATGAATGACGAGATTGCCGTGCGCGTATTGCACGGCGTCGCACAGTTGCAGGAAAAGTCGCAGACGCTGTGCGGTCGATAGCGCATGCGTGCGGCAGTACTCGTCAATCGGAACGCCGTCGACGAACTCCATCGCCAGGAACGGCAGACCGTCCGGCGTACGGCCGCCGTCAATGAGCCGAGCGATGTTCGGGTGCTCCAGCGCGGCGAGGATTTGCCGCTCCTGGCGGAAGCGCTGCACGAACGACTCGCTGCCTCCGCCGCGTACGAGCTTGATCGCGACGCGCTGCGAGAACTCGTCGTCGCGGATTCCGAGAAAGATCGTTCCCATTCCGCCGACGCCGAGCTGCCGCACGATGCGATACGGACCGATCATCGCGCCGGCGAGCCGGTCGCCTTCGGCTCGATCGATGTAGTCCCACACCGATCGATCGAGAAACGGCTCCGTCTCATCGTGCGCATCGAGGAGCGACTCGACTTCGGCACGGACGCGCGCGTCGGCGTCGTTCAGCAGCGACGCGCGCTCCGCCGGCGGCAGTTCCGCGGCGGCGTGGAACAGCTCACGAACGTGATCCCAGAACGGATCGGCGCTCATCGCGGATTCATCTCGCGCCGCAGCCACGCGCGGGCCATCGTCCATTCGCGACTGACCGTCGCAGAGGAGATTCCGAGTGCGGACGCGGTCTCGTCGATCGTCAGCCCGCCATAAAAACGCAGCTCGACGAGCCGCGCCTGCTGCGGATAAATCGCAGCGAGATTCTCGAGCGCGGCGTCGAGCACAACCACGTCGAAGTTTTCCGACGCCGCGACGTCGAGCGCCGCGCCGATCGTCAGCGGCACCACACCGCCGCCGCGCTTCTCGCTGTTCCGCCGCCGCGCATGATCGACGAGGATCCGCCGCATCACCTGCGCCGCGACCGCGAAGAAATGCGCGCGGTCGTTCCATTCCACGCTGCGCTGATCGACGAGGCGCAGGTACAGCTCGTTCACCAGCGCGGTCGGCTGCAGCGTGTGTCCGTTGCGCTCCTTGTGCAGATGGCGCTCCGCGATCGCACGCAACGGCGCGTAGACCAGACCGACCAGCTCATCGCGGGCCTCGGCCCGACCAGCGCTCCAGTCGCGCAACAACCGGGTGACATCGGACATGGGGACGTTATTGGGAATTGTACGTGAGGGGCGGGGGCGGCTCGTATGACGAAAGCAGAAGGCAGAAACAAAGGCAGATGGCAGAAAGAAATGCTCGTCATCCTGAGCCGCGAAGACGGCGAAGGATCTCAAACTTCATGCATCGCATTTTGAGATCCTTCACCGCGCTGCGCCGGCTCAGGATGACGGGAACATTGTTGCTTTTGCCATCTGCCTTCTGCCTTCTGCCATCTGCCTTCTGCCCTCTGCCTTCTGCCCTCTGCCTTCTGCTTTCTGCCCTCTGCCTTCTGCTTTCCGTTGAGGGACTTCACCCGCAAACCGCGCGATCTGTAAATGAGAGGTCAAACATCGATGCTTCGCGTCCTGCGGTCGCTGTTCGTCTGCGCACTGTTCGCGTTTTCCGCCTTCGCCCAAACGGCCGATCAGGAAGTCGTCTCCGCCGTCGACTCGCCCGATCCGGTCGTGCCGGGCAATAACGTGACCTACACCGTCACGATGAAAAACAACGGACCCGATCCGGCCGTGAACGGCGGATTGAACATCACCCTGTCGGGATCGGTGACGCCGGTGTCGGCGACGCCGCCCGCGGGATTCAGCTGCACAGCGCCGTCGCAGTTCATGACCTGCAACACTCCGTCGATGGCGGTCGGCACGTACGTATTCACGGTCGTCGTCAACGTGCCGTCGAGTCTTCTCAACTTCGCCGACGGCTCGTTCTCATCGACCTTTTCGACGTCGGGCACGACGACGGATCCGAACAACGGCAACAACTCGAAGAACGCCACGACGAACTACGACTCACCGCAGATCAACATGGGCATCGCCGTCACCGACTCGCCCGACCCGGTGACACCGAACAACGACATCACCTACACCGTCAACATCAGCAACGCGGGGCCGGATGGCGGCACGAACGCGACGTTCAACGTGTTCAACAACGGATCGTTGCGCTACCAGTCGATCACCATTCCGGCCGGTTGGAGCTGCCCGTCGCTGCCGAGCACCGGCGGCGCGCCGCAATTCACGTGCACGAAGCCGGCGTACGCGAACGGCGAGACCGCGCAGTTCCTCGTCGTCGTGCGCGCCGATCCCACGATCCTCGGCCTCAACGACGGCACGGTCAGCACGTTCTTCGGAATCAACGCGACCGGCAACGAGACCAACAACAACGACAACGGCGAGACCGAGAACACCGCGTACGTCACGCCCGACGCCGATCTCGGCGTCACCGCGAGCGACTCACCCGATCCCGTCACGCCCGGCAACAACATTACCTACACGGGCAACGTCACGAACGCCGGTCCCGACGCGGCGATGTCGACGACCCTCAACATTCCGCTGGCCCTGGCTCTGCGCTTCCAATCGATCACCGGACCGGCAGGATTCAGCTGCACGACACCGACGGTCGGCACGAACGGGCCGATCACCTGCACGAACGCGTCGTTCGCGAGCGGCTCGAACGTGCCGTTCACGCTCGTCGTGCAAGTCGATCCCGCGCTGCTCAACGGACCGGACGGCACGATCAGCCAGAACTTCGTCATCTCGAGCAACAACGTCACCGATCCGAACAACCCGAACAACACCGCGACGGTCGTCACGACGTATCAAACGCCGAAGGCGAATCTCGTCGCGACCAACGCCGACACCCCCGATCCGGTGAATCCCGGCGGCACGATCACATACACGCAGACGATCACCAACAACGGGCCCGACAGCGCGACGAGTGTCTCCTTCAGCCAGACACTTCCCGCCGGCGTCACGTTCCAGACGCTTACATCGCCCGGCGGCTGGTCGTGCACGACGCCGGTTGTCGGCGGCACCGGATCGACCAACTGCACGATCGCGTCTCTCGCAAACGGCGCGAACGGATCGTTCACGCTCGTCGTCAACGTCACCGCGTCGTCCGGCACGATCAGCGACACCGTGACGGCGAGCAGCAGCACGTTCGATCCGACGCCCGGCAACAACAACGCGCAGGCTGTCACGACGATCGTCGCCGCCGCGTCGGCCGATCTCACGATCACGAAGACGACCACCACGACGTTCGCGCCGGCCGGCAGCCAATTCGCGTACACGATCACGCTGCACAACAACGGACCCGACGCGGCATCGAGCGTCGTGATGACCGACACGCTGCCGTCGTCGCTCCTCTTCCGCTCCATCACGCAACCGGCCGGTTTCACCTGCACGACGCCTGCAGTCGGCGCGACCGGAACGATCACCTGCAACGCCGCGACGCTCGCGAACAACGCGACCGCGACGTTCACGCTGACGGTCGAAGTCGCGCCCGGCGCGACCGGCACGATCATGAACAGCGCCGGCGTCTTGAGCGCTACGAGCGATCCGAACAGCGGCAACTCCGGCGCGAGCGCGGGCGCGGTCATGAGCGGCGCTGCCGTCGCCGACGTCGTGATCACCAAGACCACAGCCACCACGAGCGCATCGACGGGCAGCCAGTTCGCGTACACCATCACCGTCACGAACAACGGACCGTCGCCGGCGACGGGCGTCGTCGTCACCGACGCGCTCCCCGCCGGACTGCAATTCGTGAGCGCGGTGCCGTCGCAAGGCGCATGCAACGCTTCGAGTCCCGTCACCTGCAACCTCGGCACGATCGGCGTCACTGCATCCGCGACGATCACGCTGACGGTGCAGGTGACGGGTACGAGCGGCACGATCGCGAACACCGCCAGCGTCAGCGCGACCGAGGACCCGACGGGCGGAACATCAACTGCGCCGGCGGTGACGATCACGGCGGGACAAGCCGCAGGCGCACCAACGCTGTCGGAATGGGCGCTCGTCCTCCTCGGCGCGATGCTGGCGGCGGTGGCGGTGATGAGGATGCGTTAGGCCGCGAGCACGTCGTACTTGCCCGCGAGCTCCACGATCGCGCCGATCGCGCGGTCGAGGTGCTCGCGGGTATGCGCGGCGCTGATCTGGCAGCGCAGGCGCGCGGCGCCTTGCGGAACGACGGGGAAGCCGAAGCCGGAGACGTACACGCCGCGCGTCAGGAGCTCGTTCGACATCGTGATCGCTTTCGCGGTATCGCCGATGAGGATGGGCACGATGGGATGGATGCCTTCACGCACGGGCACGCCGTGCTGCGTCAGCTGTGCGCGGAAGTACTGGGTGTTCTCGCGGAGGCGCGTAACGAAGCTGTGGTCGCGTTGTACGAGATCGATTGCGGCGATCGATCCCATCACGACGGCGGGTGGAAGCGTGTTCGAGAAAAGGTAGGGACGCGATTTCTGGCGAAGGTATTCGATCAGGACTTTCGGCCCGGTCGTGAAGCCGCCGTGTGATCCGCCGAGGGCTTTGCCGAGCGTCGAAGTGTACGCATCGATCTTTCCGAACACACCCAACTCTTCGGCGGTCCCGCGCGCGGTCTTGCCGAGGACGCCGGTGCCGTGCGAGTCGTCGACGACGAGGAACGCGCCGTGCTCGCGCGTCAGCTCGACCATCTCCGGCAGCGGAGCGAGCGAGCCTTCCATCGAGAACACGCCGTCCGTCATCACGAGCTTGTTGCGCGCGTCCTTCGTCGCTTCGAGCGCGCGTCGCAAATCATCGACGTCGCGGTTCTTGTAACGCTCTTTCTTCGCCTTCGCGAGGCGGATGCCGTCGATGATCGACGCGTGATTCAGCTCGTCGGAAATGATCGCGTCCTCTTCGAGCGCGACGGTCTGGAACAACCCTTCATTCGCGTTCCAGCACGATCCGTAAAGAATCGTGTCCTCGGTGCCGAGGAACTCCGCGATTTTCTCTTCGAGCGTGCGGTGGATCGTCTGCGTGCCGCAGATGAAACGCACCGACGCCAGTCCGTAGCCGTAGTCGCGCTCCGCCTTCTCCGCCGCCTCGACAATGCCGGGATGATCGGCGAGGCCGAGGTAATTGTTCGAGGTGAGCATGATCACCTCGCCGAACCCGTCGACGTCGACGATCGCACCCTGCGGCCCTTTCAGCTTCAGCTCGCGCTTGAGCGTGCCGGCGGAGGACATTTGTTGGAGCTCTTGCGAGAGGGTTTGCAGGAGTGACATGGCGCGGAGCTTAGGACGAATAGGACGGATAGGACAACTAGGACGAATAGGAGTTTTTGTGGGAGCGACGGGCTTGGGTCATGCGTTCGCGGATGCCGCTTCTTTTGATGAAGTCGGATTCGAGCCGGCCGATTTGTTGGTCGAGGAGATAGGTCGCCTGGTGGATGAGACAGATCGCGATGTTGGCAATCACCTGCGCTGGTCGCGTTTCGCAGAACTCGCGATAGGTTGCGAACGACTCATCGCGCGATCGTCCTATCCGTCCTACTCGTTGTCGTACTTCAACTCCCGCCGATAACACCGCTGCGCGTCCATGTCGAAGACGACGCAGGAATCGATCGGGCGGGAGTAGACGTGCATGCTGACCGCGGGCTCGTTCCATTCGGCGAGGTTGCGGATGCGGTGGATGGTTTGTGTTTTGTCGACGGTGTTCAGCGGTCCGCCGGGAATCGCGAGCTCGTTTTGGAGGTGCTGCATTTCGATGCGCGTGGCGCCGGCGAGGCAGTCCATGCCGACAACCTGCTGGTTCTCGGGACGGTTGCAGTCGATCTTCTTGTAGTTCTCGACGAGCAGTTTCCCTTCGATCATCGTCATCCAGCCGAGCTGTCCGTTGTGCGTGTGCAGCGGCGTGATCGCGGCGATCGGCCAGCAGATGAGCATCACCTCGATCATGTCGTTGCGGAAGATCTTGTTGCGCGTGTGGCGGTCGGGCTGCCAGTTCTTGTAGCGCTCCAGGTCTTCGGGACGGATCTCGTACGCGACGAGGTAGTCGTAGATCTTCTGTTTGGTGATGAGGTTTTCGGAGAGACGGCGCACGCCGTCGACGAACTGTTCCGCGCTTACGGGAGTGGGGGAGTAGATCGCCTGCGGAACGGGAACGAGGTTCTGCGTTTCCATAGCTGAAATATAAGGCAATTTCCGTGCTTGTGGGACTGTGCTACCCTCCGCGCGCTCATGACTGACCGGCCGCGCAACGTCGCCGTGATCGGCGCCCAGTGGGGCGACGAGGGGAAGGGAAAGATCGTCGATCTTCTCTGCGAGGACTTCGACGTCGTGGCGCGCTACCAGGGCGGACACAACGCCGGGCACACGGTCAAGTTCGCCGACAAGCATTTCGCGCTGCGGCTGATTCCGTCCGGCATCATCCATCCGCAGAAGCTCTGCCTCCTCGGCAACGGAATGGTCATCGACCCCGAGGCGCTGCTGGAGGAGATTGCGAACCTGCGTGCGGCGGGGGTGGTGATCGAGGAGAACCTCCTCATCAGCGACTCCGCGCACTGCATCCTTCCGTATCACAAGGCGCTCGATCTCGCGCGCGAGGAAGCGGCGGGCACGGCGAAGATCGGCACGACCGGACGCGGCATCGGTCCGGCGTACGAGTCGAAGGCGGGACGCTACGGCATCCGCATCGCGGACCTCCTCGATCCCGACGTGCTGCGGCAGAAGATCGAGTTCACCTGCGCGGAGCGGAACGCCGTACTGCGCGACGTCTACAAGCGCGACACGTTCGATCCGAAAAAACTCTACGACGATTACCTCCGCTTCGCCGAACAGCTCGCGCCGCGCATCATCAACGGCACGGTGTGGATCAACGAGCAGATCCGCGCCGGCAAGCGCGTGATGTTCGAGGGCGCGCAGGGAATGATGCTCGACATCGATCACGGCACGTATCCGTTCGTGACGTCGTCGAACACGGTCGTCGGCGGCGTCTGCACCGGCCTCGGCGTCGCGCCGAAGCACATTCACGAAGTCATTGGCGTCGCCAAGGCGTACACGACTCGCGTCGGCGGCGGCGCATTCCCGACGGAGCTCAACGACGCGATGGGCGAGCATCTCCGCAAGCGCGGCAACGAGTTCGGAACCGTGACGGGACGCCCGCGCCGCACGGGCTGGCTCGACCTTGCCGTGCTGCGCACGGCGTCGACGATCAACGGACTCGACGCGATCGCGCTCACGAAGCTCGACGTCCTCGACGAGTTCGAAGAGATTCGGATCTGCACCGCCTACAAAGTGCACGGCAAGACGTGGAACACGTTCCCTGCATTCGCGGTCGCGCATCACGACTACCAGCCGGAATACAAAACATTCAAAGGCTGGAAGTCGTCGACCGCCGGCATGACGACGTTCGAGGAACTGCCGGCGGAGGCGAAGGATTACGTCCGGTTCATCGAGGACGAGACCGAGACGCGCGTCACCATCATTTCGACGGGACCGCGGCGCGAAGAGACGATCCTGCGTCGATCGTGATTACTGCGTGACCGACGTTTCGTCCGGCTGCGTGTCTTCGATGAAGCGGCGGACCTGGTTGAGCAGCGCGTCGCCGGTCAGCTTCTCGTCGAGCGTGAACTCGGTCGCCTCGGACCACGCGCCTTTCTCGAACACGACGAATCGGAACACCGAGTCGCTCGTATAGAGGACGACGCGATCGCGCGAGAAGAGCGCTTTCACCGGCGTGGTGCTGGTCGCGGCGAAGTGCGCGGGCGGCATCGAGCCGGCGGTCTTTCCGCCCGGCCTCCACAAGCGCGCGTTCGGCTCGAGGCGCGGCGTGATGTGCAGGCGCGTGACGGCCGTGCCCTTTTCATAGCCGTAGACGATGTCGATGCCGTCGGTGACCGGCGAGATCGCCAGCGCCGGGAACGGCGTGAGCACTTCGAGGTCGTCGGCGTATCCCGCCTGCCCCTGCGTGTCGAGCATCTGGAAGTTCGACGTCATCGTCGAGACCTGCCGTCCAGATTCGAACGCGGTCAGCGAATATTCACCGCTCAGGTTCTCGCCATCGCGGACCCACGACGCGACGTGAATGAATGTCGTGCGGCTCACGCGCGTGAGCGCGGTGCGCAGTTCGTCGCGGCGCGCGAGTCCCGCCGCGCTGGAGATCACTTCGGCATCCGACCATTCGCCGCCCGGATCGAGGTACGACATCATCACGTCGGTCGTCTGCGCGCCGCCGCGAATCCAAACCACGTACAGGCGGTCCGCGGAGCGATCGTACTCGAGCTGCGCGCGATCGTCGCGCGTGTCGTCGACGGTCGCCGGAACGACGAGCAGCGTCTTCGTGCCGCCGCTGCGGCGCATCAGGTTCACCGACGTGCTGGTGTCGGAGGACTCGACGGAATACAGAATGCCCTTCGTGGTCAGCACGGAGCTCGCACCGAACGCGACGGGCGCGAGAACGAGAAGACCAGCCAGGAGCAATCGTTTCATCATCACGCTTTCCAATTAACGACCCGGGAAACATCTACGGTCATGAGCAATTCTTTGCAGTTCGGATATTCGGAGTAATAGCCGGCCACGACTTCGAAGTATTGGGCTGCTTCGTCGTATTCGCCGGCGGCGGACGCGATCCGTCCCAGGAGATAGTTCGCATTGCGAACCTGCCGGTCGACGCTTGCGAGCGCGAGCGCGCGGCGGCCGAACGGCTTCGCTGTTTCGTATTCGCCGAGGTCGCAGTAGCCGAAGCCGAGATCGAGCATGACTTCGGCGACGAGGTAATCGCCGTCGAGAAGCGGGAGCGCCTTTTCGAGAAGGCGAATGCCGGCCATCGTCTCGCCGTTCGCGACTTTCACGCCGCCGATGTTGCCGACGATCGTCGGACGCATCAGCTGGACATCGACGCGGTTGTCGTCCAGCAGGCAGAGCGCGTCGTACGCTTCTTCGAGCGCATCGAGCGCCGCGACGAAATCGGAATTGGCGGCCAGCGAGATTCCGAGTCCGTTCAGGATGCTGGCGCGGGCCATCGGATCGCCCAACTCCTCCGCGGCCTTTCGTCCGATCTCACCGTAAAAGATTCCGCGGCGGAGATCGTCGGCTTCGACGTAGCGGCGCATGAGCGCGAGGGCGGCGAGGTAAACGTGCCGCGGCGTGCGGCGCCGCATCACGATCTGCGCGAGCATCGGGATCTCCGGACCGTCGATGTTCGCCGCGATCAGAGCCTCCGCCTTGCGGATCGTGATCATCTCGCGGAGCTCTTCGTCCTTCGCGATCTCGAGCGCCCGCGAATACAGATCGAGCGCCGGCTCCACCTCGCTCTCCCACATCTTCCGGAGGCCGGCTTCGCAAAGTTCGCGCGCTTTCGTATCGCGATTGCTCATTGCTCGTTCAGTTTTTGCCAGGGGGACCTAAACGCCGCGATTATCTACCGAGTTATTTTCGATTTCAACGATTATTTTTATTTCAAGATCTCGTCGATCGTCGACTGCGAGACGGGATGATAGGACGGCCGCGCCTTCGCGTAAATCCTCCGCGCGAGCGCGATGTCGCTCTTCGCCAGCCGCTCGTACAGCGGCTTGAGGAACTTGCGCCGTCCCTGCGTCGTGAGGAACCGCTCGACCGCCGGGTAGACGCCTTTGTATCCGCTGTCGAGCGCCTTCTCCAGCCACGCCGAGAGCACTTCGCTGTTGCCGCTGTCGCTGAAGTGGAACTGCTGATCGAGCGACTCGAGCCGCTCCGGATAGAGATTCGGCAGCGACTGAATGAAGTGCACGCGCTCGTGCGACGACCACTTCGACATGTCGATCGACCGCGCCGGCGCGCCTTCCGCGAATCGCTTCGCGTCCGCCTCCACGCGCGCGAATGCCTGCGACGCCGGCTTGGGCGCGTTCGCCGGAATCCCCGATCCGTACACCCATTCATCCACGTTCACGCGCTTCACGACATCCGGCAGCGTCGTCTTCAGATACTCCAGGAGCCGCTTCGTCGTCATCGGCTGGAACGCGAACGTGTCGAAGTACGTGCGCAGGAACTGGTCCCAGCGAGCGCGTCCCGCCGTCTCTTCGAGCAGACGCAGAAACAGCGCGCCTTTCTCGTAGACGATGCCCGGCGCGTCGTCGGGATTGCGTCCCCCGAGATCGATGTAGAGGCCCTGGTCTTTCGGCGGCAGCGTCGACAGCTCGTCTTTCAGATCGGTGAGCCCGAGCTGCCAGAGCATCTCCGAGTATTCGTGTCCGTACAGCTTCTCGGAGATGCGATGTTCGAAATACGTCGTGAATCCTTCGTTGATCCAGAAGTCGTTCCACGTCGCGTTCGTGACGAGATTCCCCGACCACGAATGCGCGAGCTCGTGCGCGATGAGCGAGACCAGCGAGCGGTCGCCGGCGATCACCGTCGGCGTGAGAAACGTGAGCCGAGGGTTCTCCATCCCGCCGTACGGGAAGCTCGGCGGCAGCACGAGGAGGTCGTACTTGCCCCAGCGATACGGACCGTACAACTCCTCCGCGGCCGCGATCATCTTCGGCGTATCGGCGAATTCGTGCACGGCCGCGTCAATTGTCGCCGGTTCGGCGAACACGCCGCTGCGATTGTCGTACGGGCGATACACGAGATCGCCGACCGCGATCGCGAGCAGATACGACGGAATCGGCTGCGGCATCTTGAAGTGATAGACGCCGTCGGCGTTGCGCGCGCCCGAATTCTCCGCGCTCATCACCGCCGACAGTTCCTTCGGCACGTGCAACGTCGCCTCGTACGTGAAGCGCACCTGCGGCGTGTCCTGCAGCGGCACCCACGTGCGCGCGTTGATCGCCTGCGACTGCGAGAGCAGGAAGGGATGCTTTTTCCCCGCCGTCATCGCCGGCTCGAGCCACTGCAGCGCGCGCGCATCGGGATGCGTTGTGTAATCGATGGTGACGCCGGCGGTGTCGGCGTTGATCGGAATCTCGAGTTTGCGTCCGAGGATCGGATCGTCGGGCGCGAGCACGAACGGAGCGCTCGCATCGCCGGGCTGCAACTTCACGGAGTGAATGTCGAGGCCTGCCGTGTCGAGAATGAGCGTCTTTGCATCCGCCTGCTTCTCGATCCGCAGCGCCGCCGTTCCCGAAAGCTGCTTCTTCGCGAAGTCCACTTTCAAGTCGAGCGCAACGTGCTCGACCCGCACCTCGGAAGGATTCGCATACGAATGCGCATCGCGCACGAACGCGAGCTGCGGCTTCGGCGGAGGCTGCGTGGACGTGGGCGGCGGGGCGGTAGTTTCTTTGGTACAGGCGGCAGCGAGAACGAGAACTGTCAGGATGAGAGAGCGCTTCATTGCGGCGTGATCATAGGCGCAGAAGCGCAAGGGCTCCTAGGCTCCAAGGATTCATTCGTGTAACGGTTCGCGATACAAAACTCCGCGCCTTTGAGCCTCTGCGCCTCTGCGCCTATGATCTCGCCGTCGATGTCACTTCCGCCCGGAGCGAAACTCGGGCCGTATGAGATTGTCAGCGCGATCGGATCGGGTGGGATGGGAGACGTGTATCGCGCGCGCGATCCGCGGCTCGACCGCGATGTCGCGGTGAAGGTTTTGCCGGAGCGATACCTGCGCGACCCCGAGGCGCGGCTGCGGTTCGAGCGCGAAGCGAAGGCCGTTGCGGCGCTGACGCATTCGAACATCCTCTCGATCCACGACTACGGCTCGCACGAAGGTGCGGCGTACATCGTGACGGAGCTGCTGGAAGGCGAGAACCTTCGACAGCGATTGATCCAGGGCGCGATTCCGTGGCGCAAGGCGGTCGAGATCGCCGCCGAGATCGCGGACGGACTCGCCGCCGCGCACGCGAAGGGAATCATCCATCGCGATCTGAAGCCGGAGAACATTTACCTCACGACCGACGGCCGCGTGAAGATTCTCGACTTCGGACTCGCGCAGCTCGTGCGTCCCGACGCGAAGTCGGAAGACGTCGACGCATCGTCGATTCCGACCGCGCCGATGAAAACCGATCCGTCGGCGATCATGGGCACGGCCGGCTACATGGCGCCCGAGCAACTCCGCGGCGAGCCGGTCGACACCACCACCGACATCTTCGCGCTCGGCTGCGTGCTGTACGAGATGGTCACCGGCCGCGGGGCGTTCATCCGCAAAACGGTCATCGACTCGCTCTCGGCGATCCTCACCGAAACGCCGGATGTTTTCTCTTCGACGCAGAAGATGATTCCGTACGAGCTCGCGCGCGTCGTGCAGCGCTGCCTTGAGAAAAATCGCGCCGAGCGTTTCCAGTCCGCGCGCGATCTCGCCTTCGCGCTGCGCGCGATCGGCACGTCGTCGCTCACGTTCGAGGCGCCGCACGAGCGGAAGCGGCGGCGCGTGATCTGGGGGAGCGTCGCGATCGCGGTGATGGTCGTGATCACGATTGTTTACGCGCTGGTGGAGCGGCGGCCGCCCTCGGCCGCCGACCCCTCGCGAGAAATCGGCGGCCGAAGCGGCCGCCGCTCCACTGAGCGTTCGTTAGCCATCCTCCCCTTCCTCAACGGCACCGGCGATGCCGAGGCGGAGTATCTGTCCGACGGCATCACCGAGACGCTGATCAACACCCTCGCGCAGGTGCCGTCGCTGCGCGTGATGTCGCGCACCTCGGTGTTTCATTACAAGGGACAGGCGCCGGAGCCGCTGCGTGTCGGGCGCGAGCTGCACGTGAGCAGCGTCGTGATCGGACGCGTGGAGACGGTCGGCGACCGGCTCGTCGTCAGCGCGGAGCTGATCGATGCGAGCGACAACTCGCAGATCTGGGGCAATCGTTATCAAGTCGCGCGCGCCGATCTCTTCGCGGTCCAGCAGTCGATCGCCTCGGAAATCGCGCGCATGCTGCGCCTCGAGCTGACCGGGCGCGAGCGGCAGCTCCTCGCCAAGCGTTTCACGACCGATCCGCGCGCGTTCGAGCTCTATCTCAAGGGACGCTTTCAATGGAACAAGCGCGACGCCGGCGGACTGTACAAAGCGATCGATTTCTTCAATCAGGCGATCGAGATCGATCCGCAATACGCGCTCGCCTACGCCGGACTCGCCGACTGCTACAACCTCCTCGACATCTGGGCCGGACTGCCGACGCGCGAGACGTTCCCGAAAGCAAAAGCGGCCGCACAGAAGGCATTGTCGATCGACGACCAGCTCGCCGAGGCGCACACGTCGCTCGCGTATGCGATTCACAATTACGAGTGGGATTGGAACGCGGCGGAGCGCGAGTACAAACGCGCGATTGCATTGAACCCGAATTACGCGACGGCACATCAGTGGTACGCCGAATTTCTGACCGCGGTCGGTCGATTCGACGAAGCGCGGCACGAGGGATCGAAAGCGCTCGATCTCGATCCGATGTCCCCGATCATCAACGCCGTCGTCGGCTGGAACGAGACGATGGCGCGCCGCTACGGCTCCGCGATCGAACAGACGCGCCGCACCACGCAGCTTTTCCCGAGCTTCGCGCCCGGCCACGCCTACCTCGGCCTCGCCTATCTCGAATCCGGCAAGCCGCGCGAGGCGCTCGCCGCATTGAAGACGGCATTGAAGCAGCTCGACATCGTCGTCTTCCGCACCTGGCTCATCCGCGCGCATCTCGCGGCCGGCGATCGCAAAGTCGCCGAGGAAATGACGCGCGAGCTCGAACGGCGCAACGAATATCTGCCGCCCTATTACATGGCCGCGCTTTACGCCCACCTCGGGGAGCGCGGCAAAGCGGACAAGGAACTGAAGCGCGCCTATGCCGAGCGCACCGGCGCGCTGGTGTGGATCAAGGTCGACCCCGCGATGGACCCGCTGCGGCCGATCAAAGGAGAGTGAATATGAGCTTTACGAATCCGGCCCAGACCATGCTTTGGCTTTCGTTTTCCGCCGGTATCGACGACAAGAACCCGTACACGAAGGACTGCGCGACCGCGCAGCAATTGTATCCATTGATTCAGGGACGTCTGCAGACGCTCAATTCCGAATACAACGCGGCCTGGAAAGTGATCTGGGGACCGGCGATTTACTCGTTCCCGATCAATCTCGAGGGACGCCACATCGACAACGTCCTTTACGTGGTACAGAACGGCGACACGAATGATTACGCGTTCGCGATCGCCGGGACCGATCCGTATTCTCTCGCCGACTGGGTCCTCGAGGATTTCCTCGTCGACGGGACCGTTCGCTGGCCTTATCCCAACAATTTCCAGCCGACGCCGCGCATGTCCCACGGCACGTCGATCGGACTCACGGTCCTGCTCAATATCACGCCGCCCTGCGATCCGCTCCCGGGCGTCGGATTGCGGCTCGTCAGTTTCCTCAGCACGCTGACCAACAACGGTCCGATCAACATTTATACGGCCGGCCACAGCCTCGGCGGCGCGCTCGCGCCGACGCTCACGCTGGCGCTCGAAGATCTGAAGTCGACGTGGGACGCCGACAATCATGCGACGCTTTACCCGTTCGCGTTCGCCGGCCCGACTCCCGGCGACGCCGGATTCGCCGGCTATTTCCAGAGCAAATTTCCGAATCTGCAGCGGGTCTGGAATTCGATCGACGTCGTTCCCCACGCCTGGGACACGCCCCACATGAAGGAATTGTCGACGCTCTATGGGAGCAGGATCGATCCCGTCGCCGTCGCCGTCGATATCGTGCTCGCCGTCATCGAGCACGACCACTACACACCGCTCAATCCGCAACCGGCGACCTTTACCGGAACACAGCAGAACCCGAAAATCACGGACATCAAAGAGTATTTCGCCGAGGCGGCGTATCAGCACACGACCGCCTACCTCATCTGGGCCGGCCAGGACCAGTGGCCCAATCCGAGCATCACGGTGTGATCGCCGGGCTTCAGCCAGCCTGTGGAGCGGCGCCCGCCCTCGGGCGCCAAGGACGGCGGATGATCACTGCCAATTGACCCGGCGGCCGAGGGCGGCCGCCGCTCCACAAGTCCGTCGAAGAAAACGGTGACGAATTACCGCTGGTAGGCGTAGCTCACCTTGAAGAACAGCGAACGACCGGTCTTCGCGAGGTCGTTGTTCGGCAGAATCACGCGATCGTCGCCGTAGCCGAGGAAGAGCACGGTCTGCCAGTTCAGTTTGTAACTGTAGAGGACGGAGCCGAGGAAATTTCCGGCGTGGGCGCCGCCGTCACCGAATTCGATATTGTCGTATTGGGCGATGACGCGCAGCAGCGATTTTGCCGAGAAACTGTATTGTGCGCGGAGGCGCTCGATCGTCTCCGTGAACACGCGACCGGCGTCGGCGTCGAGCCATTCGCGGCTGGCGTTGAGTTGCAGGTCGATGCGGTCCATCGGGCGCACTGTCGCAGTCGCCGTCAATGACGTTCCGTTGCCGACCGTGCCGCTCGAGAAATCGATCGACTGGCCGGTACGGCCCTGTAATGAGACGCGCGGCAGGCGGCGCGACGGGTCGTATTGCACCAGCCAGGTGAAATACGTCTGCTGCAGCAGTTCGTCGCCGACGCGAATGCGCTCGCCGGGATAGAGACTGAGGAAGAACTGGAGATTCTTCGCGCCGAAGCCGTTCACTCCGACCGACGCCTGCTGGAAAATCGTGTCACCGTCGCGATTGGTCTGCAGATCGGCGGTGACGAACGGGCGCAGGAAGCGGATTTTGCCTTTCTCCGGGAAATAGCGCTTGCCGAATTCGCCGTAGCCCTCGCGATATCCGACCTGCGGAATGAAGCCGAGGTCCGCGCGGAACGCGTCGCCGATGTCGCGGAAATTGAAGAACCAGTCATGCGTCGCATTGAGATGGCCCCAGGAGGCCGTAAACGCGTGCGACGTCAGGCTCTCGCCGTTCCACACCGGGGACAAATCGGGACGATCGGGATTTTTCGTGTCGCTGTAAAGCAGCTGCGCGGTCACGGAGTTGCTCTGATCGGGACGCCAGTTGAAATCGGGGCCGAGCACGCGATTGTGTCCGCCGCCGCTGATCTCACGGTCCGTAATGACGGCGCCGACGAAGGACGAGCCGAAGTCGCGCCGCATACGGCCGATCGTCGCGTACGACTTGAAATCCTGCGGCGCAAATCCCGAGCCCAGCGCACCGGGGATGATCGTCAATCCGCCCCCGCGGTCCTCGGTCACCAGCACCGTATAGCCGATCGGCCCGCTCTTGCCCGTAATACGCGCGCCGGCGCGCGGCGACGTAATCGTGCGCGTGTACGCGACATTCAACGGCGTGTCGAAGAAATCGAACCCTTCGAGAAAGAACGGGCGTTTTTCGGGAAAGAACACGGCGAAGCGCCGATTGGTCGTGATTTGCGGAACGTCCGCCTCGATCTGCGAGAAATCGGGATTGATCGTGAGATCGACCGCATTGTTCGCGCTCGGATTCCACTTCACGTCAAGTCCCGCGTCGCCGTCGGTATCGCCGCTGCTGAGCCCCGATCCGGGAGCGCCGTTCGGAGTGGCGACGTTTTCCGCCGTCACATACGGCGCGGCAACGAGATGGCCGGCCGACGGCAGTCCCGTCAGGCCGGTAATTGGATGGGTATTGCAGACGAGGCAATTCGAGTTGCGCGGCAGCGGCGCGCTATGAAAGGCGTAGCGGAAATCGCGCGGATAATTACGCCACACGAGGATGTTCCAGGTCTGCGGATCGCCGCGGTCATAGCGTAGGGACGAGAACGGGATGCGGAACTCCGCGCTCCATCCCTTGTCGTCGATGCGCGCCGCCGTGTCATAGAAAAAATCAGGCGAAAAATCTTCGCTCTGGTTGGCGTCGTTGAAGATACCGTCGCCCTGAATGCCGCGCGGATTGACGCGCAGTTCCATCGCCGACCGTTTGTCATTACGGGTGTCGAGAAAGACCGCGATGTTGTCGTCGGTGCCGATCACGGCGTCGCGGTCGACGAACGGCGCGCGGATTTTCTTCGGATCGGGATCGTCGCAACGGACGCCGATGTAGAAGTATTTGTTGTCGTACGTGACGTACGCGACGGTACGCACTTTCGCGGGAATGTTGTCGCCGGGCGAAGTCTCGTAGAACTTGTCGATCACCGCGGCCTGCTGCCATGCGGTGTCGGAGAGGTCGCCGTCGAGGACGATCGGCGCGCTCGTACGCGGGATGGTCATCGGTCCCGGAGGCGGAGGCGCGTCCGCGAGCGCAACGGCGGCCGGCAGCAGGAGCAGAAGAAGCGTAGATCTCCAAAAGGTCATGAATCCTCCAGCGTACGAAGAATTACGTAGCAAGAGACCGAAAGTTGCGGAAAAAGTTAGGGGCGGGCCTTTTTTCCTTCCACGAGGAACTGCCGGATCGTCGCGCGGCTCTGCTCGTCGCGGATGCGCGTGAAGAGTCTCTCGCCGAGGGTGAGGATGGTCGAGGGCTGATCGAAGGGAAGCTTCGCGTACATCTTGCCGCCCGCGAAGTGGCAGGGCTGGCATTTCGCCTCGAGGATCGGACGGACGTGTTTGGCGAAGTAGACGTGCGCGGGAGGCGGGTCCGGCTGCGCGACGTTGCCCGTCGCCAGGACGACCAGGAGCGCGACCGCGAGCCAGCGCATGACGCGAAATTAGAGCGAAACGCATCGAAAAGTCATGTCGGCGCTGTAAACTTCCATGACCTATGAAAACATTGTTTGAATCCGGAGATCGCGAATCGCTCCTCGGCCGCCTTGACGCATTGAAACCGGACAGCCAGCGCCAATGGGGAAAAATGAATTCGGCGCAGGCGCTCTGTCATTGCGCGATCGCGCTCGAAGCCGGCACCGGCATCCGCCCGATGAAGCAGAAACTGATCGGCAAAATCCTGATGCCGTTCTTCAAGAAATCGATCCTCGGCGAGAAACCGTGGAGCCGCAACTCGCCGACCGATCCGTCCTTCGTCGTCGCCGACGAACGCGACTTCACCGCGGAGCAAACGCGTTTGAAGGGACTCATCCAACAGTTCGTCGACCGCGGACCCGCGGCCGCCGCCAACGAGACGCACGCGTTCTTCGGGAAGCTGACGGGTGAGCAATGGGGCGAGATGATGTACAAGCACATCGACCACCATTTGCAGCAGTTCGGGGTGTAGTTCTTTGGAGTGCGGCAGCTATGCTGCCGCTTTGTCATACGTATACAAAAGCGGCGGCGAAAGCCGCCGCAGTCCAAAGCGATCATTGTGGCGATCGCGTGACCACCCACGACACGATCGCACCGATGGTCAGTCCGGCCGCCAGTCCGCCGGCAAAGTCGGCGGCGTCTTTGGGCAGGAACGCCATCGGCGTCAACTGCACGAGCCACACAATGATCGCGAGAACTGCCAGAATGAGAATGGTGCGACGCCCCATGATTTCTCCTTCAATCGCGGAGAGTATCACTCCGGAATCGAATTGGCGACGCGCTCCAGGACGTTGAGCATCGGTTTGCTGATATCCGCGACTCCCGGCGGATAGAAGCCTTTGGTCACGAAGCTCACGCCCTTCTGAAACGCCTCTCTCACCCACAGTTCCATATATTGTGCGAATTCCGCCGACGTCTCCAATTTCTCGGGGCCGAAAAGACCGTCGGTGTTGATCAGCACCTTGGCGCCAGGTTTGTAGACCGCGGCGTTGTCTCTGCAGCCGCGAATGCCGGCCGGATATTTGGTGCTGGTCTTGTCTGGGTTCCTGGCCCTGGTTCCGTCGGTCATTCCCCATTGGCCAGCGTGGAAATCGTAGAAGTCGACATCGAGGCCGCCGCTCGACGGTTTGAAGAAAATGTATTCGTTATCGATCCCGCTGCTGGTGCACACGCGGATCGGACGCGAGGCGGCGCCACGTAATGCCTGAAGATTGCCGGCGAGCCAGGCCTTGAGGTTACGCTCATCGCCTGCTTTTCCCGGGTCGAGCTGGTCCGAGTCCGGCAGACGGTCATCGTTCCAGATCCGCATCTCATTTCCGACTTCGAAGAGGACGTTGTCGTATCCGCTGAATTCCCGGGCGATGCGCTCAAAGAGTCTCTTGTGCTCTGCGAAGGCCGCCTGCCTCGACGCCGAAGGCGCATAGTAGTCCTGAAGGCGCTTCGCGGCGCCTACGGTCCAGTTGGGAGCGAGCACGGCGGGAGCATTGTCCGGATATTCGCGCTGATCCGCGATGGCTTGATGATGCCAGACACAGATCTGCACCCAGAATTGCGGTTCGAGGCGGCGCGCTTCCTCGACGAGTGCTCTCAAATTGTCGATCAAGGCCTGATTGATCGTGCCGTCGGGTTGATACAGCTGAATGGCATTTTCCGCGGGCACTTCCGCCGTGGCTTTGCGGAAGATGATGACTTTGACGTGATTGACTTTCTTGTACAGCGAACGGATAAAGGTCAGCAGCGTCTTGCCGCCCGTTGCGCCGGAGGCGCCGAGGCCCCGGTCGAAATGCAGGTTCAGCGCACCGTAGCCGATGATTCTCTTGTCGAACGATAATGCCATGGCGGACTATTTATGTCCGTCATGACGTCCTGTCAAGACTCAGCGCTGGGTGAAGAAGACGAGCAACAGCGCGATGAAGGCCGGCAGTGCCTGCACGATCAGAATCGATCGTTTGGCAGTGATCCCTCCCACAATGCCGGCAACGATGACACAGGACAGGAAGAAGATTTTGATTTGGAACGAGCATTCGTCGGCGACGAGACTCCAAATGAGTCCGGCCGCGAGAAAGAGATTGTAGAAGCCCTGATTGAGGGCCAGCACTTTCGTGGTTTCCGCCTCCTCGGCCGTCGTGCCGAAGACCTTGCGCCCGGCCGGTTTCGTCCAGAGTAGGGACTCGAGTGCGAAGAAGATGATGTGAAGACCGGCGACGATTGCAAGGGCGATCTCTGTCAGCAAGCCATACAAGCTCATGACACCAGTTTACCTCGGCAGCCTCAGCCGCGCGATGGTTCCCTGCGCCGGCGCGTGTCTCGGCGAGAGCGTGAGAATCCCATTGTGGGCCTCGGCGATCTGGCGCGCGAGCGTCAGTCCGATTCCCGTCCCCGACGGCTTCGTGGTGAAAAACGGGACGAAGAGATTCGCCGTTCCGCTGATGCCCACGCCTTCGTCGATCACACTGATCTCGACCGATTCCGCATTCGCCGACCACGACACCGACACACCGCCACCCGTTTCCAGCGCGGCGTCGACGGCATTGCGCACCAGATTGATGAGCAGCTGCTCGATCTGATCGCGGTCCGCGTGAATGCGCACCTGCGGTCCTTCGACCACTTCGACCCGCTGCCGCGTCTCGAGTCCGGCCACGCGTCTCACCGTCTCGCCCACGCTCATGGGACGCAGCACCGGCTGCGGCAGTCGTGCGAGCTGCGCATACGCCTGCAGGAATCTCGTGAGCCCCTCGGTGCGCGCGCCGATCACGCCGAGTCCGCGCTGCGCGTCGTCGAGCCAGCCGTCGGGCAGTTGCTCGCGCGCCAAGATCGAGGAGAGGCTCGCCGCGATCGAGCGAATCGGCGCGAGCGAGTTGTTGAGCTCGTGCGACAACACGCGCAGCAATCGTTGCCACGCCTGCCGCTCTTCTTCGCGCAGCGTGCGGCTGAGGTCGGACATCACGAGCAGAAAATGCGGCACGCCCTGTTCGCGAAACGTCGTGCGGCGAATGCGAAAGCGTCCGTGTCCGCCGGGCAGCAAGACTTCGGCGGTAAACGTTTCGTCGCCGCTGAGAAAGGCCTCGAGGCCGAGGTCCTGCGCGGTGCGCGCGTGCAGCTGTTCGGCGGGACGCCCGAGGAGACGCTCGCCGGCGCGATTGACGAGACGGAGCCGCCATTGATCGTCGAACGTGAAGATCGCGGAGTCGATCTGCTCGACGACGGATCGCACGAGCGCGGTCGCTTCGATCTCGCCGAAGCGGCGCGAGCGCAGCGTGTCGGTCAGCAGATTGAGCTCCGTCATCACCTCGCCGAACGAGTCGTCGCGCTTCGCACCGCGCGCGCGGATCGAGTAGTCCTCCTCGCGCAACGCGGAGATGAGGTTCGAAAGTGTGCGCAGCGGATAAACCAACTGCGCGCGCGTCGCGGCGACGAAGATGAGCAGCGAGATCGCGACGACGATGCCGATCGTGACGCGCGTACCGCGATCGTGCGGATCGATCATCAGCAGCGCGACGAGCGCGAGCACGACCGGCGCGATCGAAACCAGCCCCGCGGCGATGACGCGCTGGTCGTAGCGTTTCACACTTGGATCATACGTGCTGGGTGCTGGGTGCCGGGTGCTGGGTGCTGGGTGCCGGGTGCTGGGTGCTGGGTGCTGGGTGTACAGCCACGCAGCACGCAGCACTCAGCACCCGGCACCCGGCACCCGGCACCCGGACCTACAACCCGTACCTCTGAATCCTTCGATACAGCGCGCTGCGGCTCAACCCCAGCGCCTCGGCGGCGCGGCTGACGTTTCCGGCGAAGCGTGCGAGGGCTTTGCGGATGAGGAGCATCTCCACTTCTTCGATGCTCATGTCTTCGATGCGCGGCGCGCGGTCGGCGGAGGGGCGCGTGAGGCCGAGGTCTTGCGCGCGGATCGTACTGCCGGCGGCCATCAGCACGGCGCGCTCGACGGAGTGGTCGAGCTCGCGCACGTTGCCGGTCCATTCGTGCGCGAGCAGCGCCTTCATCGCCGACTCGTCGAAGCCGCTGATGTTTTTTCGATAGCGCGCGGCGTGCGCGGAGAGGAAGTGACTGGCGAGCGGCGGAATGTCGTCGCGACGGTCGCGCAGCGGCGGGAGGTGGATCTCGACGGTGCGCAGGCGGAAAAACAAGTCCTGTCGAAAGCGTCCGCGCTCGACTTCTTCGTCGAGGCGCGCGTTGGTGGCGGAGAGCAGGCGCACATCGGTGCGGCGCGTCTGCGACGATCCGACGCGCTCGAATTCGCCGGTCTCCAGCACGCGCAGCAATTTCGCCTGCTGCGCGGGCGGCACGTTCGCGATCTCGTCGAGGAAGAGCGTGCCGCCGTCGGCGAGCTCGAAACGGCCGACGCGATCGACGCGCGCGTCGGTGAATGCACCTTTCACGTGGCCGAACAATTCGCTTTCGAAGAGTGACTCCGGCAATCCGCCGACGTTGACCGACACGAGCGGACGCGCGGCGCGGCGCGAGCGTGCGTGGAGCGCGCGCGCGATCACGCCTTTGCCCGTGCCGTTCTCGCCGGTGATGAGGACGTTCGCGTCGGACGGACCGATGCGCTCGATCATGTCGAGCACGGGACGCATCGCGCGCGACTGCGCGATGAGCGCGGGATGATCGTCGCCGGCGCGAAGCACGGCTTCGAGGCGTTGCCCTTTGCGCAGCGCGCGCCCGAGCTCGACGTGCGTGCGCAGCGTGGCGAGCAACTTCTCGTTTTCCCACGGCTTCTGTACGAAGTCGCGCGCGCCGAGCCGCATCGCGGCGACGGCGAGATCGACCGAGCCCCATGCCGTCATCACGACCACCGGCAGCAGTTCGTCGTACGCATGCAGTTGTTCGAGCAGCTCGAGCCCTTCGCTGCCCGAGGTCGTGTCGCGCGCGTAGTTGAGATCGATGAGCAGCAGGTCGTACGCATTCGCCTCGACGGCGCGATACACCGCGCCGGGCGATGTGACGGTGTCGACGGCGAAGCCTTCGCTTTTCAAGAGAAGGCGCAGCGCCTCGAGCACATCCGGCTGATCGTCGGCGATCAGAATGCGCGGTGCCGTCATCGCACGACCCGCCCGTCGTGCAAGCGAACCACGCGGTCGCCGTACGCGGCATTCTCTTCGGAGTGCGTCACCTGCACGATGGTCGTTCCGCCGCGATGCAGCGTGCGGAACAGCTCCATGATCTCACGCGCCTGATCGGAGTGGAGATTGCCGGTCGGCTCGTCGGCGAGAATCACGCGCGGGTTCGAGACGATCGCGCGCGCGATGCCGACGAGCTGCTGCTGGCCGCCCGACAACTGCGACGGATACAAGTCTTTTTTCGCGACGATGCGAAAGCGATCGAGCACGTCGGCGACGATGCTCTCGCGCTCGCGCTTCGGCACGTCGCGATAGCGCAGCGGGACGTCGAGATTCTCGGCGACGGTCAGATCGTCGATGAGGTGATAGCTCTGGAAAACGAAGCCGACGGTGCGGCGCTGCAAATCCGCGCGGTGCTTCGCGGAGAGCGACTCGATCTTCGTGCCGTCGATCGTGAAGCTCCCTTCCCAATCGGCATCGTGCATGCCGAGGATGTGCAGGAGCGTCGTCTTGCCGGCGCCGCTCGGGCCCATGATGGAGACGAACTCCCCCTCGTCGACGTGCATGTCGACGTCGCGCAGGAGCCACAACCGGCCATGGCCCTGGGGGACGGTTTTCGTGAGTTTTTCGGTGCGGATCAAGGGCATGAGGATTCCTTACGGCCTGTCGTTCCGGGCTGCGCGGCCGATGGCAGATGGCGGATGGCGGATGGCAGAAGTAGGACCCGGCGAGGCGGTCCGCCATCTGCCATCTGCCATCGGCCATCCGCTAGCGCCATGACGTTCCGTCTCTCAATGCAACCACCGGATCGATGCGCGACGCGCGGATCGCGGGGACGACGCTGCCGGCGAGGGCGGCGGCGATGATCGCGACGACGACGGCGAGCAATGTGAGCGGCTCGACGCGCGCGACGCCGTAGAGGAATCCGGCGAGGACGCGCGTGACGAAGAGGGAGGCGATGGCGCCGGCGATCGATGCGCCTGACGCGACGAAGACGGCTTCGCGGAGGACGAGGCGCAGGAGGTCGTTGCCGCGCGCGCCGAGGGCGAGGCGGACGCCCATCTCGCCGACGCGGTTGCGCACGGCGTAGTTGAGCACCGCGTACACGCCGATGATCGAGAGCAGCATCGACACCGCGGCGAAGACGCCGATGATCCAGGCGTTGAGCCGCGGCTGCGCGATTTTCGCTTCGACCAGATCTTCGGTCGTGCGCACGGCGGCGACCGGCACGTGCGGGTCCATCGACTTCACGATCGAGCGCAGCGTCGCTTCGGCGGCGCGCGGAGAAACGGTCGTGCGCAACGCGACATACTGCGGCGTCCACGGACTCTGCGTGTACGGATGGTAGACGTCGAGCTTGTCGACCATCAGGCCGCGATAGCGGACGTCGCCGGCGACGCCGACGATCGTGCGCCACGGTTTGTCGGAATCGAGCTTGCCGGATTTGACGCGCTTGCCGACGACGTCGATCGTGCCCCAGTGCCGCATTGCGAACGCGCGGCCGACGATCATCACCTTGTCGGATTTCTCGTTGTCGTGATCGTTGAACGCGCGGCCGCGCAGCAGCGGAATGCCCATCGCCTCGAGATAGCCCGGCGTGATCGCGACGAGATTCGCGAGCGGGTTTTTCACTTGCGTGTCCGCCGTCTGTCCCTCGGCGGTGTACGTCCAGTCCCATCCGACTTCGAGCTCGAGCGGACGGATGAGCGTTGCGCCCGCGGCGCTGACGCCGGGCGCGCTGCGCAGGCGATCGAGGAGGGTGGCGAAAAATCGACGCCGGACCGCCGCGTCAGAATACGGCGCGCCGGGAAGCGGTAATTGCGCCGTAAGCACACGCTCGCGACTGAATCCGGCGTCGATGCTGGAGATCGAAGCGAAGCTGCGCATCATCAGCGCAGCGCTGGTGAGGAGCACGAGCGCGACGGTGAGCTGCACGCCCGCAAGGATTGCGAGGAGTTTGCGCGAGCGCTGCGCGGCGTGCGCGCGATCGATGTCTTCGCGCAGCGACATCCATCCGCCGCGGCGCAGCGATGCGACGCCCGCGCAGAGGAGCGCGACGACGAGCGAGGCCGCGGCAGCGAAGAGATACGTCGTCAGGCTGACGTGTACCTGATCGATCCGCGGCACGGTCTCGGGTGCGACGCGCGTGAGCAGCAGGACCGCGCCCTGCGCGACGACGAAGCCAATCGCGGCAGCGAAGAGCGCAACGAGCGTGGTTTCGGCGAGCGTCTCGCGCAGCAGCGCGCTGCGCGTGGCGCCGAGGGCGGCGCGGATCGCGAGATCGCGCTGCCGCGTGACCGCGCGCGCGACGAAGATGTTGGCAACATTGAACGTGGCGATGGCGAGGACGAGGAGCGACATCACAAAGAGCGTGATCATCGCCGGACGCGTCGTGCCGAGAACTTCGTTGACGAACGGGATCAGCTTCTTGCGCACGCCGCCGTATTGATCTCGATTCACGCTTTCGAGCCGCGCGCAGATCGTGTTGATCTCCGACTGCGCGGTCGCGAGCGTCACTCCCGGTTTCAGTCGCGCCAGGCCTTCGAGGACGGAGTTGTTCCTGTCCGCTTCGCTGGCGTTGATGAAGTTCGGCTCCATCGTGAAGACGACGTCGGCGAACGCGGGGACGTTCAAATCGGGCGGCAGCACTCCGACGATCGTGCACTGCGTGCCCTGCACGTCGATCACCTTGCCGATGACGTTGCGGCTGCCGAAGAGCGTCCGCCACAAACGATCGCTGATGAGCATCGAGTTCGGCGACTTCGGCGTGTGCTCGGCGTCGATGAAGAGTCTTCCGCGCTGCGCGTGCGCGCCGAGGAGCGGGTAGAACGTGCGCGTCACGAAATTCGCGCGGACCTGCACGGGATCGGGGATGTTCATCACGACGTCGAAGTTCGCGGCCGAGAGCGCGGCCATGTCTTCGAGCGACTTCGCCTGCGCGCGGATCAGTTCGTACTCGGCATACGTGATCTCGAGGTGCGGCACGCTGCGCGACGGCACGTGCGACCAGATCGCGGCGACGCGGTCCTGCTCGCGGATCGGGAACGGGCGAAGCACGACGTCGCGCGCGACGGTGAAGAGCGCGGTCGAGATCGCGAGGCCGAGCGCGAGCGTGATCACGGCGATCGCGGGCGCGGCGGGTTGGCGGAGGAGCGAGCGAAGCGCGCGGAGGATCATTCGGTCCTCAGTGCTACGGCGGGATCGATGCGCATCGCGCGGCGCGCGGGGAGATAACTGGCGATGAGCACGATCGCGCCGAGGAGCAGCGGAACGCCGATGTAAATCGCGGGATCGGTCGCGCTGGTTTGAAAGAGCAGCGCTGCGAGAAATTTGCGCGTGGCGAATGCACCGGCGAGTCCGATCGCGACGCCGGCGATCGCGAGCCTTGCGGCGCGGCGCAGCACCATGCGCGCGACTTCGGCGGTGGTTGCGCCGAGGGCGATGCGGATGCCGATCTCGTTCGTGCGCTGCTGCACCTGATAGGAGATCAGCGCGTACAAGCCGATCGCGGCGAGGAGCAGCGCGATGCCGCCGAACGACGTGATGAGGATTGCCTGGAAGCGCGGCGTCTGCACGGTTCGCGTGATGGCCTGATCGAGCGTGCCGACGTCGAAGAGCGCGATGTCAGGATCGATCGATTTCATCATCGAGCGCACCTGCGCGATGGTCGCGGACTCGCTGCTCGTGCTGCGGACGACGAGACTCAGCGCGCTCATCGGAACCTGCGTGAGCGGCGGATAGAGCGCGGGCTGCGCGGCATTTTGCGGCCCGCCGAAGCGCTCCCCTTTCACGAGCCCGACGATCGTGCGCGGCGTGCCCCAGAAGTTCACCTGTCTACCGAGCGGGTTCTCGTTCGGAAAGTATTTCTGCGCGAGCGCCTCGTTGATCACGACGACGGGCGGCGCGGTCGTGCGATCGTCGCGCGAGAGCGCGCGGCCGCGCATCAGCGCGATGCCGAGCGTCGAGAAGTAACTCGGGCTCACCGGCCGGATGCCGACTTCGTCTTTCGGTCCAGGAACTTCCGGTTTGCCGACGACCGTGATCTGCGACGTGAATCCGGCGTCGAGCGGATGATTCATTCCGAGGGCGGCGGAGCGGATGCCGGGCATCGCCGGGGCGCGCTCGAGCACCGTGTCGTAAAACTGGAAGGCCTGCGGCCACTTCGAATAGGTCTTGCGATCCGGCGGTAGATATTTCGTTTCCGGCAATTGCATTGAGAACGTGACGATGTGCTCCGTCGACATGCCGAGATCGACGTCCATCAAGTTCGAAAAGCTTTTCAGCAAGAGTCCCGCGCCGATCACGAGGACGACCGCGAGCGCCACCTCGACGATGACCATCACTCCTCTGCCTGCCGTGCGCGTCGCGCGCAACACGCCGCGTGCGCCGGCGAGCGCGCCTGCCGGTTTCACGGCGGAGCTGCGCAGCGCGGGGACGATGCCGAAGAGCATCGCCGACAGGAGCGACACGCCGGCGGTGAAGAGAAGCACCGGCAGATTGAGCGCGATGTTCTGCGCGCGCGGCAGCGCGGGCGCAAGCGCGACGAACGTACGCGTGAGCCACCACGCCAGCGCGATGCCGAGCGTGCCGCCGATGACGGCGATGGTCGCGCTCTCGGTGATGAGCTGCCGCGCGAGACGCGCGCGCGACGCGCCCATGCTCGCGCGGACGGCCAGCTCACGTGCGCGCGCGTCAGCGCGTGCGAGCAGCAATCCGGCGACGTTGATACACGCAATCAACAACACCGCCAGTACCGCCGCCGCAAGGATCCACAGCCTCGGACGCGCATCGCGCACGATCGCATCGAGCGAGCTCTCGACGTGCGCGCCGCGCGTCGCGACGTCTTCCTTCGGGTACTGCTTCGCGAGGCGCGTCATGATGACGCTCATCTCTGTTTGCGTCTGGCGCAAACTCACGCCGTCTTTCAGCCGCGCGATGACGTAGATGTTGTGCACGCCGCGCAGGTCGCGGAACTGCGGGTCCGCCGTCGCGAGCGGCACCCACAGTTCGTAAGGATTGCCGCGCGAGACCGTCGCATTCGCCGGCATCACACCGACGACTTCGTAGCTCGCGCCGTCCAGGACGATGCGTCGTCCGATGACGTTTTGCTGCGCACCGAAGCGCCGGCGCCACAACGCGTCGCTCAGAATTGCCACCGGCGGCGCGCCGACTTTGTCGTCGTCGCGAATGAAATCGCGTCCGGCGATCGGCGGCACGCCGAGGAGCGAGAAGTATTCGGAGGAGACGGCGAGTCCATTCAATGGTTCGGCGAGCGCATTCGGCTCCGTCAGATTCAGCGACTTCGCCGTCATGCCGGCCATCGACGTGAAGACGCGCTGCTGCGCTTTCCAGTCTTCGAAGTCGGGGAACGCCGCGCCTTCGCGATCGCTGGCGTTATGCGGATCGGTCTCCCACACGCGCACGACGCGCGACGGATCGCGGAAGTCGAGCGGATGCAGCACGACGCCGTAGAGGATGCTGAACATCGCGGCGTTCGCGCCGATGGCAATGGCCAGCGTCAGGATCGCCGCCGCGGCGAAGCCGGGAGCGTGGAGCAGGGAGCGGAGCGCGTAGCGAAGGTCGTACATGATCGAACCTCTCAGAAATCGGAGAGCAGCGCGACGGTGAAGCCGGGCGTACGGACGAGCGAGCGGATCGTGATTCGCAGCATTTACTCGGACCTCATGACGGTCATCGGATCGGTGCGCGCTGCGCGGGCGGCGGGAATTGCGGACGCGGCAATGCCGGCGACGAGCAGCGTCGCGGCGACCGCGGCGAATGAAAGCGGATCGGCAGGCGCGACGCCGAAGAGCATCGACTGCAGAAGACGCGTGAGAAAGAGCGACGCGAGCGCGCCGCAGAGAATGCCGAAGGCGACGAGCTTCACGCCGCGCGAGAGGACGAGCGATACGATTTCCTTTGCAGTGGCGCCGAGGGCCATGCGCACGCCGATCTCGCGCTCGCGGCGCGACGTGATGTACGCGAGCGTGCCGGCGACGCCGAGCGTCGCGAGAAGGAGCGCGGCCGCGCCGAACGCGAGGAGGAGAATCGCGCGGAAGCGCTGCGAGGAAACGGAGCCGGCGACGACGTCGCGATACGGACGAATCTCACCGATCGCGGAGTCCGATCCGGTCGCGCCGACGGCCGCACGAATCGCCGGCGCGAGCGCGGCCAGCGACTGTTTGCTGCGCACGATCACCGTCATCGTCCGATACGACTGCGCCTGTGCATGCGGCACGTACATCGCCGGTTCCGGCGCGGAGGCGAGGTTGAGCATGCGCGTCGCGCGGACGATGCCGACGACTTCGAACAGCGTGCCCTGCGTCTTCACGCGCGCGCCGATCGGCGACCGGCCGGGCCAGTATTTCTTCGCCATCGTCTCGTCGACCACCATCACCGGTTGCGCTTTCGCGTCGTCGGCGCTGGTGATGTCGCGGCCGGCGATGAGCGTCTGTCCGACCGATGCGAAGTAGCCGGGCGTGATGCCGCGCAGCTCCGCGGACTGCTTCTCGCCGGGCGCGAGGTCGGGACGTCCTTCGATCGTGAACCTCAGCGAGGTGAAGTCGCCGCCGAGCGGAAGGATCGTCGTCGCGCCCGCGGCTTCCACGCCGGGAACGTGCGAAAGACGCTCGGTGAGCGCGCGGTAGTACTGAATCACCTCCGGCCGTTTCAGAAACTGCGTGCGCGGCGCGCGGAGATTGAACGTGACGGCGTTGCGGTCGTCGATGCCTTTGTCGACGCTGAGCAGGTTCCACAGACTCCGTCCGACGAGCATCGCGCCAATGAGCAGCGTGATCGAGATCGCGACCTGCACGACGACCAGCGCGGACTGCATGCGCGCCGCCGGCGCCGCGGTGGTCGTGCCGCGCGTCGACACGCGCAGCGAGACTTGCGCGCGCTTCATCTGTGTCGCCGGAATCAATCCGATGAGCAGCGCGGTCATGAACGTCGCGGCGATGACGAAGAGCAGCACGCGCAGATCGAGACCGACGTTCGCGAGCCGCGGAATCGAATCGGCGCCGAACGCGGCAATCGAGCGGATGAAGACGACGCTGAGCAGCACGCCGCCCGCGGTTCCGGCGAGCGCGAGAAGGATCGTTTCGGCGAAGACCTGTCGCACGAGGTCCCAACCGCTCGCACCGACGGCGACACGCACCGCCGCGTCACGGCTCTTGCGCTCCATGCGCGCGAGCAGCAGGTTCGCGATGTTCACGCACGCGAGGAGCAGCAGGAGCAGCACCGCCGCGAAGAGAATCCACAGCGGCCGCGACACGCGGCCGGTGATGCGGACGCGCAGCGGCACGAGGGTCATCGCGTTGCCGATGTTCTCGCGGTACATCGTCGCGAGTCGCGCGGAGATGTTGGCGAGCCGCGCGTTGGCCTGCTCGAGCGTGATGCCGTCGCGCAGGCGCGCGATGGCGGTGAAGGATCGGCTGCCGCGCGGCGCCGCGTCATTCGCGAGATCGAGCGCGTTCGTCGTCCAGATGTCGATGCGGCGCGTGTTGTCGAGGAGGTACGGCTCTTCGTAATCCTTCGGCGCGATGCCGACGATCGTCATTGGCTGTGCGTCGAGGAGGATCGTCTTGCCGATCACGTCGCGCGCGCCGAACTTGCGCTGCCAGAGCGCGTGGCTGAGCACGACGATCGTGTCGCCGCCTGGCTTGTCTTCGTCGGCGACGAAGAAGCGGCCCTTGGCGGGGCGCACGCCGAGGACGTCGAAGAAACCGCTGTCCACCGTGGCGCCCTGCAGCACTTCGGCATCTCCCGCGCCGGTGACGGCAGGGGTCCACTCCTGAAATGCCGCGGCCTTCACGAACGCGCCGCTCTGCGAGACGGCGTCGAGGTAGTCGGGGTAGGAGATGACGTCGAAGCCGTCGCCTTTCGGATTGACGCCGACAAGCCGCACGATGCGATCGGGCTCGCGATAGCGCAGCGGCTCGAGCAGCACGGAGTCGGCGATGCTGAAGACCGCGGTCGACGCGCCGATCGCGAGCGCGAGCGTCGCGACCGCGGCGAACGTGAAGCCGGGCGACTTGAGAAGAGTACGGAGTGCGATGCGAAGGTCGTTCATTTTAGTGGGCTTGATAGGACGAATAGGACCGATGAGACCCGTAGGACGAATAGGACTTGGATGTCCTATTTTTCCTATTCGTCCTATTTGTCCTATGTGTCCTATTCGTCCTATTCATTAGCTTTCCCGCAGAAGCTCGCTCGGGTTGACCGCCATCGCGCGGCGCGCGGGCAGCGCGCTCGCGATGGCGACGGTCATGGCGATGACGCCAAAGACGCCGAGCCAGGTGAGGCGGTCGAAGGCGGTGACGCCGAAGAGGAGTGACGCGAGAGATCGTGCAGCGGGGATCGCGATCAGTGCGCCGGCGAATGCTCCGCCGGCGAGGAGACGTCCGCTCGACGCGGCGATCAGGCGCGCCAGCACAAGCGGCGTTGCGCCATGCGCCGCGCGGATGGCGAGCTCGCGTGCGCGGCTGGTGACGCCGGCGGAGACGACGCCGAAGAGGCCGACCGCGGCGAGGAGCAGCGTCAGCGTTGCGAGCGCGCCGACGACGAGCGAGGCGGTCTCGGCGAGCCAGCGATCGACGCGCACGGAGTCTTCGAGCCGCTGCGTCGCCGGGACGATTCCGTATGCCAGGAGCACGGCGTTGACGTCGCGCGTGGCGACGGCGAGATCGCGTGTGGTGCGAATGACGAGGAACGCGTTGCGCAACGCGGGCGCGCGTTCGATCGGGAGAAAGAGATGCGGCGCGGGATCTTCGGCGAGGGCGGAGAGTCTTGCGTCGCGTGCAACGCCGCTGAATGGGAGATCGGGGCGGCGCCTGGCGAGTGTCTCGTTGATGACGATCGGCGTCGTTCCATTGAGCGTTCCATTGAGCGTTCCATGGAGCAGCGGAATGCCGACGGCTCCGAAGTAATCGCCGTCAAAGTACGTGACGTTGCCGTCGATCGGCTCGCCGTCGATGCCTTTGAACGTCCTGTGCGTTTGCCGCCCGAGCGGTGTGTTCGTCGCGATCGCGACGTGCGTCGTGCCGCTCAACGCGCGCAGTCGCTCCGCGATCTCACGCAGGCGCGGCAGCGGAACGCTGTCGACCGCAACGCGCAGCTGCCGCGTGTACTCGAAGCCGGGATCGACGTTGCGATACGCGCGTGCGGTTTGAAGCAGCAAGCCCGCGACGATCAGGACGACGACGGACAGCGCGAGCTGCACGGCGACGATCCAGCGCAGCATTGGCGGCGTGCGCATCGAGCCGCCGCGCATCGAGAGGCCGTCCGGCGCGGTGCGGCGCGCGTAGAACGCGGCGACGAGAGCCGCGCAGAACACCGCGGCGACGCTGAGGAGCAGCGTGAAGAGCGCGACGCGCGCGTCGGGCGCGAGGTCGAGCGGCGGACGCGATTGCATCGGGATGCGCGCAAGATACAAGCGACTGCCGAGCGTCGCGATGACGTACGCGACGATCGCCGCAGGAATCGCGAGCGGCAGCGTTTCGAAGACGATCTCGCGCATGACGCGGCGCGGCGTCGCGCCGAGGGCGACGCGGATCGCGAGATCGCGGCGGCGGACGGCGATGCGCGCGAAGAGAACGCCGAGGACGCTCGCGGCGGCGACGAGGGCGGCCATCATCATCAACGCCAGAGCGATCGCCAGCGCGATCGAGATCGCCCTCGGCGCGCCGGGCTGGATCAGCATCGCGCGCTCCGCGCCGGCGCGAATGCGGGCGATCCGTTTGTGATCGGGAAGCGCGCGCGTCAGCGTCTCCTGCACGCCGGCGAGCGTCGCGCCGTTCGTGAGTCGTCCGATGACGCGCACGGCTGCGTTCGCGTCACTGCGATCGAGCGGCAGCCAGACGTCGACCGGTGCGGCGAAGTTCGTTCCGCGAAACGCGCCGGCGGCGATGCCGGTGATCGTCTCGCGCTTGCCTTCGATCTCGAGCGTGCGTCCGAGGGCGTTGCCGCCGAACATACGCTGCTCGAGATCGCGGCTGATCACGACGCCGGGAGCCCCGCGCGCGAGTTGCGCGCCGATCACGCGGAAGAAATCGTCGGAGACGAATTCGATGCCGAGAGTTCCGCGCGTTCCGCTGAATGCGGCGATCGATGGATATGCATCGCGCATGGCGACGAAGTCGCCGTACGAAACATCCTCACGCGTTTCGCCGCGCGGCGTGACGGCGGCGATGCGGAAGAGCCGGTCGGGTTGCGCAACCGGGAGATTGCGCAACAGAATCGCGTTCAGCGCCGTGAAAATCGTGGCGTTGGCGCCGACGACGAGGCCGATGGTGAGAATGACAACGGCGGCAACGTGATGTTTTTTCATTCGGGCCTCAGCGATGCGGCTTGGATAGGACTAATTGGACTAATAGGACGGATAGGACAAATAGGAAGTCCTATAGGTCCTATTCGTCCTATTCGTCCTATTCGTCCTATAAGTCCTATAAGTCCTACGTTCATTCGTGCCTCAGCGCGGTCGCCGGATCGACGCGCGCGGCGCGCAACGCGGGGGTGAGGCTCGCCGCGAGGGCGGTGCAGAGAAAGATCACCGCGACGGCGATCAGTGTGCCGGCGCGAATCTGATCGACGCCGAAGAAGAAGGTCTGGATGAAGCGCAGCGTCGCGACGGCGCCGGCGATGCCGGCGACGACGCCGAAGGCGGAGACGCGCAGCGCCCAGGCGACGACGGAGCCGCCGATGCGGGCGGCGGTGGCGCCGAGGGCCATGCGGACGCCGACTTCGCGCGTGCGGGCGGTGACGATGTACGCGGTGAGGCCGTAGAGGCCGATGAGCGAGAGGATGACGGCGACGGCCGCGGAGAGCGCGACGACCGATGCCCGGAGGCGCGGCTGCGCGACCGCTTCGTCGAGGTAATCCTCCATCGTGCGGATGGCGAAGATCGGCTGCGCGGGATCGAGCGAGCGGACGATCGCGCGCACATCGGCCGCGACGCGCTGCGGATCCCCCTGCGTCCGCACGACCCCGAACATGGCGCGCTCGCGTCGATATCCCTCGGAGAAATACACGTGCGGTTCCACGGCGGTATCGAGCGCGTTCTCGCGAATCGAGCCGATGACGCCGACGATCTCGATTCCCTTGCGGTCGTTGAAGTCGAGGTGTTGTCCGATCGGATTCTGATTCGGCCAGTAGCGCTTCGCGGCGACGTCGTCGATGAGCGCGACTTCCGCGGTCCCTTCGCGATCGTTCGCGGTGAAATCGCGTCCGCGCAAGAGCGGGATGCGCATCGTCTTGAGGTAGCCGGGCGTGGTGACGCGGAAGTGCGCGGACGGCGTCGCGCTGGTGAATCCCGGAACATCGAACGTCGCGTTCCAGTCGCTCGGTGAGAACGGCAGATCGGTGACGACGGCGCTCGACTCGACGGTCGGAAGCGCGCCGAGTCGCGATTGCAGATCATTGAAGAACGTGCGGAGCTGCTGCGGCGAGTAACGCGCGCGCGGCAGCTCGATGCGGAACGTCAGCATGTTCTTCGCGTCGAAGCCGGTGTCGACCTGGCGCAGCCGGCGGTAGCTTTCCACGAGCAGCGTGCCGGTGGAGAGGAGCAATACCGCGATCGCGATCTGCGCGGAGACGAGCACGGAGCGAAGCCGCGTCGTGCCCGCGCTCGCGGTGTTGCCGCGATCGTTGGTGAGCGTGGTGCGGCGACGGAACGTCCAGGCGCTGATGACCGCGCCGATGCAGAGCGACATCAACAGCGATGCGGCGAGCGCGAAGGCGATCACGCCGGCGTCGATGCGCACTTCTTCGATGCGCGGCAAGTGCGTCTCGGCGATGAACGGCATCGCCAGACGCGCAAGCACGATTCCGATCAGCGTTCCGAAAAACGCGAGCACGATCGCTTCCGACGCGAGCTCGACGGCGATGCGCGTGCGGTTCGCGCCCAGCGCTTGTCGCACGCCGATTTCCTTTTCGCGGGAGGCGGTGCGGGCGATGAAGAGTCCCATCACGTTCGCGGTGGCGAGCAGCATCACGAGCACGCCCGCGCCGAAGAGCATCAAGAGAGCGGCGCGCGCGCGGCGCACGAGGTCGGCGCGCATCGGAAAGACGTCGACGTGCCAGCGTGTCTCCTTGAGGAATGACGTGCGGTCGGGCACGACGTTGATCACCGCGCGCGTGATCACGTCCATCTCCGCCTGCGCCTGGGCGAACGAGACGCCGGGGCGGAGGCGCGCGATCATCGAGTAATACTCGTTGCCGCGATTCGCATCGGCGAAGTCCGACGCCTCGAGGCGCAGCGGGAGGAAGACGTCGGCGTCCGATGACGGAAAGGCGAAGCCGGCGGGAAGAATCGCGGCGATGCGGCGCGGACGATCGTTGAGAACGATTGTTTGTCCGACGAGGTCGCGGCGCGCGCCGAAGAGGCGATGCCACGCGCTGTCGCTGAGCATCACGGAGTCGGCATCGTTGGAAATCACTCCGACCGCCGGCGCGACGCGCAGCACGCGGAAGAATTCATCGGTGACGAGAATCGCGTTGAGCCGCTGCGGCTCGGCGGCGTTGAGATTGACGCCGCGCTCCTGCCAGATCGCCGATGACTCGAACGCGCGCGCCTTGCGGCGATCGCCGAAGTCAGGCGCGGAGAGCGAGGAGCTCTGCACTTTCTCGACGCCGTAGCGGTTCCAGACGAACACCAATCGCTCGGCGTCGGGGAACGGCATCTGCCGCACGAGAATGTGCCAGACGAGCGCGAACGTCGCGGCGACGACCGCCGTGGCGATGGCGAACGTCGCGATCACCGTCGTGCTGAATGCCGGGACACGAAACAGCGACCGGATGGTCGTCATCGTTCACCTCCGCTACTGCAAGTCGAATCCGCTCTCGCGCAACTCGTGTTCTTCGATCGGCTTCTCTTCGTCGACGACGCGGCCGTCGAAGAGGTGGACGGTACGGTCGGCGTGCTTCGCGTAGCGCGGATCGTGCGTGACCATGCAGATCGTCGCGCCGTCGCGATTGAGCTCGCGCATCAGCGTCATCACCGCCTCGCCGTTGCGCGAGTCGAGGTTTCCGGTCGGCTCGTCGGCGAGGACGATCGACGGCTTGCCGACGATCGCGCGCGCGACGGCCACGCGCTGCTGCTGGCCGCCGGAGAGCTGCGCCGGATAGTGCTTCATGCGATGCGACATGCCGACGCGCTCGAGCGCGGCCTGCACCGCTTTCTTCCGCTCGCCGGCGCTGGTGCGGCGATACGTCAGCGGCAGCTCGACGTTCTCGTAGACCGTGAGATCGCCGATCAAGTTGAAGCTCTGGAAAATGAATCCGACTTCCTTGTTGCGGATGCGCGCGCGCTGCGCGGTCGTGATCTGCGCGACCGGCGTGCCGTTGAGCGTGTACGCGCCGCCGGTCGGCGAGTCGAGGAGACCGAGAATCGAGAGCAGCGTCGACTTGCCGCAGCCGGACGGACCGGCGATCGAGACGTACTCCCCTTCCAAGATGTCGAGGTGCACACCGGAGAGCGCGTGCGTCTCGAGATCGTCGGTGTAGAACACTTTGGTGAGGCCGTCGAGGTGAATCAGCGACTGCATGGTTGTTCTCCTTCGGAGATGGCGGATGGCGGATGGCAGATGGCATTCGCGAGAATAGCCATCCGCCATCTGCCATCTGCCATCCGCTTCATTCGAGTCGAATCCTGTGGTGCTCGCTCCACGCGGACATGTCGGAGAGGATGACGCGGTCGCCCTCGCGCAGGCCCTGTTTGATCTCGACGCTGTTGACTGATGTACGCCCCAGAGTGACATTCGTTTGTACGGCGTCGTGTCCGTCGGCCCTGACGCGGAAGAGCGCGATGGTCGCGCCGTCGCTGCCCTGCACGGGGCGGCCGGTATAGAGCACGTCGGCGAGCCGCTCGAGCTCGATCACGCCGTCCACGGTGAGATCGGGACGCGCGCCTTTCGGCAGCACGCCTTCGATGCCGACGTCGACGCCGATCGTGCCGTTCTGCACGGACGGATCGACGCGCGTCACGCGCCCGTTCACGGTGCCGACGCGCGTGTCGATGACGACGCTCTGTCCGATCGCGACGTCGCGCGCCTGCGTCTCCGCGACGCGCAGCTCCGCTTTCAACGGCTCCGGCTGCGCGACGCGCGCGAGCGGCGTGCCCGGCGGAACGCGTTGTCCGATCTCGACGGGCAGCTGCTGCAGCACGCCGTCGATGCCGGCGCGGACGCGGAGCGCGTCGCGATTCGAGTTGCGGAGGTTGGCGAGCGCGCGGACCTGTTCGACGCGCGAGCGCTGCACGGCCAGCTCCGCGTCCGCGGCTTTGCGCGCGATCTCGAGCCGCTTCTTCTCGATCTCGCTGCGCGACGCGAGCTCGTTCGCGCGCAAGCGCGAGAGTTTCAAGGTCAGCGCGGACGTGAGTCCGTTGCGCGACAGCTCTTCGTCGACGTCGGCCTGCGCTTTCGCCTCGACCATTTGCGCCTCGATGTTCGCGGCGCTGGCCTGCTGCGCGAGGATGGAGCTTTGCAGCTCGACTTCGCGCTTGCGCATCTCCGCGATCGCGGCGCCGAGCTGCAGCTCCGCCTCCTGCGCGGCCTGCTCGACTTCGGGATTGCTCAACTCGAGAATGACGGTGTCGGCCTTCACGATCGTTCCCGGCCGCACGACGATGCGATCGACGCGCGCCTCGGTCGACGCGGGAATCCAGCGCACCAGCTCCGGCACGAGCACGCCCGTGCCGCGCACCTGCCGCACCATCGGTCCGCGCTTCACGACATCGATGAAGAGTCCCGAGCTGTCGACTTGCGGAACCGCGGACGGGAGCCGCGAGACGCCGAAGGCCGCAAGCGCCGCGAGGACGATGACCGTCGCGGTGATGATGATCTTGCGCTTTCGCTTTTTTTCGCCGAGGTCGGGACGGGAGATATCCATTGTTGGCGCGCTCCTTCCGCAAGCGGGTTGCCACGCATCATGCGCGAGTTTTCAATGAGTTAGACCCGCGGCGGTGTTCGATTCCGGGACGGCGGTGTGCGCAGATGGACACGCGCCACGGAATCACCACAGAATGCCTTGGCAGAAAAGGAGAACGCCGATGAGCGGAAGGTTCAGCGTGGGTTTCGTTTCGGGATGCGTGGTCCTGTCGTTGGCGGCCGGCGAGATTCTCGCCGCCGGTGCGAAGAACGACGCGATCGTTTCCAGGATCGTGGTCTCGTCGTCCGCGGCGCCCTTCGCGGGATGCACCCCGAGCTCGTTCGTGGCGAACGTGCAGGCCGTCTCGAACGATGGCGTCGTGGGCGGCTTCGTCACGTCGAAGCTCGGCAGCAGTGGCTGTCTCCAGCGCGTGTTCCGCTGGACCACCAGTGGATTCACCATCGTCCCGTTCCCGCCGATGCCGCCGAACACGAACGCCATCGCTGGCCGGATCGCCGTCATCAGCACGAACAACGTCACCGGCGGGATCACCTTCGAATGCCAGGGTTCGATGAGCTGTCCGAGCCCCTTCGAAGCCGCCACGGCCTCAGGCCCGGCGTCCCAGTTCGTGATCAACGGCTGGAACTACGTATTCGGGATTTCCGAGAACGGCACGTGGATCACCGGAACCAATTTCGCCGGGCAGCCGCTCCTGTACAACGTGACGACGAAGAAACCGGTCTCGCTGACTCTGAACGGGGCCTCCATTCTCGACGCGATCCTCTCCTCGGCAAGCGATGCGGGTCTCGCCGTCGGCTTCCGCAACGTTTCGCAACCGCAGACGCAGAACGGAATGATCTGCATCACGGCCGGACCGTGTCAGGAGATCGACCGGGGCACGACCGCCTACAGGGCGTTGCTCAAGGGGATCTCGTCGAACGGCTCGTACCTCTACGGCTTCCACTCGTACGAACCCACTCGCAACTTCATCACGCGCGTGACGAAGAACAGCAGCGGAAGCTACGTCGTGACGGAGACGTCGCTGCCCTACCTCATGAATCGCGGGGACGTGACGGACAAGGGCGCGATCGCCGTCGCGACAGGGAGCTCGAGTGCTTACTACTTCGTGCTTCCGGACCCGACGACGCCGACCCGCTACCTTGTCTATTCCGTGGCCGGTCTCATCTCCAAGCTCGGCCTCGGGAGCAACATCGAGCAGAATTCAGTGGCACTCTCGCCCAACGGCAAGTACATCTCGTTCAACGTACCGGTGACCACCGTAGGCGCGACGACGCTCATCGGATACAGCGTGTACTTCGAAAACGGAATCGAGGCCTACCTCATGAGTCACCTCTCGGCCCTCAAGGGCGTCGGAGGACCGACGAAAAAGTGACGCAAGGGTTACCCGAGCGTCAGCGAGAGGCGTGGCATGTGGGTCGCTCTTGCGCCCGTCGCGCTCGCGCTCTGCTCTTAGTTTCAATTGCGCTTGTGGCGCTTTTCCGTGGAGCATTCGCGCCGGGCTTGCGCTCAAGATCGGGCTTACCAGTACGACTCCACGCCGATGCTCTTCATCCGCTTGATCATCTTCTGATCGAACGTCGCGATGGCATCGTAGTGGTTCGCCCTTGCCACTGCGACTGACGCCGCATCGGCGAATCCCGGCAACTGCTCCGGCCAATACTCGAAGACCTTCTTCCACGGACAGTCGTCGATCGCCGTTACGCCCGGAAGTGCGATCAGGTCGCGAATGAGCGCCGCGACGCGGGGAGTGGGCATGCTGTAGTAGCTCTGCAGCACGTACGTCACTTCGAAGACGGCGAACTGCGTGACGAAGCCTTCCAGCTCGCCATCGCCGGCCGCGTCGATCAATGCTTTCGCCGCTGCGCGCTGTTCCTCGTTTCTCTCGACCAGAAACGAGACGAACACGTTCGCGTCGATGAGCACCTGCCGCACGAGTTAAACGCGCCCTCTACGCTTGCGCGCTTCTTCCATCTCTTTCACGACGTCGCCGGAGGAGTTCTTGATGACTCCTTCCCAACGGTAGAACGCCGGTCGATCCGTCGTGACGGCGACCTTGCCACCACGGATCTCCCAAGTCAGCTTGTCGCCTTCTTCGAGATCAAGCACTTCGCGCACTTTCTTCGGCACCGTCGTCTGGCCTTTGCTCGTCAGAGTCGAGGTCGGCATCGCTGGAGTCTCCTTACTTTAAGTATAGCAACGTAAGGACCGGCGCAATTGCGGCTCGAACACGCCCTCGGCCATCGCGCGAGAACGTCGTGCGACGGCCGACGGAGCGCGACGTGTTCTGGCCTCTGGAGCATCGCATTCCACCCGTGCAACCATCGCCGGCACGCGTCTCGTCGTCATTACCATGGCCTCAATTCTTGCCACCGCTGGTCAGGAGCGCCGTCGTCGACCAGCGGACGCGCGAGACGGCCATATGCGCGAATGCCTTTGTTCACGTTCATGTGTTGGTCGAGCTCAAAGTTCCCGGTGCCCTTCAGCGGATCGAGCGTCACTTCCTCCACGTCAGCGCCCAGTTGTTGATGGGGGCGCATCAGCGTGAAGTAGGCGATGAGGATCATTCCGCGGAGCGGCAGTTTCGAGGCCGCGCGAATGAGCCGGTTCCGGCGACCTTGCCAACTTTGCTGTTCCACTTCGCCTGCCCGACCTTGTATTGATCGAGAGCGGGGCCGATGATGACGGAGAGCTCTTCCTCACTCCACGTCACAGGTCGGGTGGTCTTAGTCGGCACAGTCGAAAGGCGCACATCGGTGAGGGCATGGGAGCGGATGACACCCTCGGGTTGGCGTTGTTCACTATCGCCAAGAACGTGGAGCCGTAGTGCCGGCGTGACTGCGCGCTGAGGTGCGCGACGGATGCGAGGACCTTGCGGAAGTCGGCCAGGACGATCGAGTTCGCGTACGCGAACATCCGCAAGCAGTGGGACCGGGTGATCGCGATCGCCAGCGACATCTCGGGTATCCGCTCGTGAACGAGAAAGCCGACTTCTTCACCTCCCGGTCACACCGGCGCCACCAACATCGCGCGGATGCCAGCAATCGCGAAGAACTGATGCGGGTGGTGTGAACATGACGGGGGATACCAACGTGGAGACCGTCCGCCGTCACTACTTTCAACTTCAAGTATGACGAGGACGACCAGGTCATCGACCGTTGGGAGCTGCCGAAGAAACTCCGCCCGCCGTCGCCCAGCTCGTGCAGCCAGGCTCCGACCTGACGAACTATGCGATTGCACGTGATGACTACGACCGCGTTCTGCACCGGCGCCGCGCCCGTGCCATCGATCACACGCGGGCCTTGATCGCGGTGACGGTGTCGGCAGCGAGGAGGAGTGTCGGAAAAGCTGTGGGCATGGGGCGCGATTTACCTGAGCACTATTTCCGACGAAGAAAGTAGGGGAATTGTGAAACGCAGAGGACGCGGCAGTCACTATCGGGTATGCACACCACAATAGCTCAAACCCGCCTGTTCGTACTGAGCCTCTGTCTCGCTGCGGCGTGTGAGACACAGACGAACGTGATCCGCGTGGCGACGTAGCGCACGCACACCTGCGACATCGCGATGGCGCCCCTCTCTCGCTACGCGGTGACATGGTTGACGCAGGAGCAGCCTGGCGGCGTCGCCGTGACCGGCCCGACCCGCGCGTACGTGCGGGCCTACGACGCTGCCGGGAAACCGGTCACGCCGCCGATTTTCCTGACGCCGACCACGCCTGGCCCCCTCCTCTCCCCGTCGACCGCTGGCAGCACGCCGAAGGTCGCGATCCGCGACTCCGGCGAGTTCGTCGTGGTCTTCGATGAGATCGTCTACGCCCCGCAATCCGAACTCGCCCATCACATCTACGTTCAGCGCTTCGCGGCAAATGGCACCACGCTCGGAGGACGGTCGTTCGTCGACATCGGTGAGAATCCGGACATCGCGCTGACGACGACCGGGTTTCTCGTTAGCTATGTCCGCTACATCTCCGGGCGTGCGTTTGTCCGCGTGCAGCGCTTCGATGCGAACGGCGGAACCGTTGGGGGACCTATCGCGATCGACAACTATCCATCGAACAATCTCGCCTACATCGGCTCGACGCACATTCGCACGCGCTGCACTGACGAGTTCATTGTGCTCTACCACGACACCCGCAGCGGCTTCGGAACGACCAGCCAGCCGCTGACGCACATCATCCGTTTCTCCGCGGCGGGCACGCAGATGGGTAGCCGGATCACCCTCAACGACGAGGAGCCTTCCGGCGCATTCGGAGATCGCGCGCCAGGAAACGCTCGTCTAGTCTACCTTCCGACGGGTGCCTTCAACGCGATTACGACGACCGGAGGCAATCACTTTCTGCACCGCTTCGACGCGAACGGCAATCCCGCCGCAACGCCGGAGTTCCTCTTCGGCTCGATCGAACCGCCATCGATGGCCGCAAACAGCTGTGGAGACGTGATGCTCGCCTGGCGCCCGGTCGGTACCGATCAGGTGAGAGTCAGGGAGTACTCGTACGCCGGCGTTCCCGTCGCCGAATCCTCCTTCAACCAGACGCCGCTCGGCGCACCCGCCTCGCCGCGCGGCGTCGCCGTCTCGGTGGGCTCGGCGCTGTTCGCGACGGCGTGGACTCGAGATGTCGTGGGCGGCCTGCAGGACACAATGCATCGCCGCTGGATCCTCGACAGCTCATTGCATTCGGGCTCCAACGTCCGCGTCTGCCGGTACGGTTGCGGAGGAGCCGATCCGTGCCAGCCCGCCGCATTCATCGGCCCGCCGAGCGTTCCCGGTTACACGTACCAATGGTCGCCGGCGACCTATCTCAGCAATCCGAACGTCGCGAGGCCGACGGTTAAGCATCCCGGCGGAAACAAGAGCTTCGAGGTCACCTACACAGTGACGATCGACGGCCAGTGCTGCAAGCGCCAGCAGCAGGTCACGGTGAGGTTCGACGTCGGCTGTTTCTAACGGGTCAATCCCTTTCCTCCACCGCCAACGATGCATACGCCGCAGCCGCGGCGAAGCGGTAACGTCGGGGGGCGTGAACAGACGCCGCGCCAGGAATAACGGGAATGGCGGAGTTGCCGCCAGCCGCAGGCTCGAACCCCCGACCTCCGGCGTAACAGGGCCTGCGTTCTAACCGCTTCGCCGCCCCTCACCTCCGAAACGCGGGCGCGTCTCACGACGCGCCCGCTCCGGGGTCTCCTACTGCGGGGTATTCGTGGGCTTGGCCGGTGCCGGCTGTGACGTCGGCGGGGTCTTCGCCGCGCGGGCTGCCGCCTTCGCGGCGCGCTCCGTGGCCTTCGTGGCCTTGGCTGCCGCCTTCTGTGCGGCTGCTTCAGGCGATGCCTTCCGGACGCGTCCCAGCGCACGGCGCATGTCGGCGACGTACGGCTTCAAGTGCCCGGTGTTGCGCTGTCGCGCCAGACGCTGCGCCATGGCATACCGGTTGAGCGCCTCGGTGCCGGCGAGGTTCCGCGCCGCCGTCGTGCTGTGGCGGAGGAACTGCGCAAAGGCCTCGAGCTCGTCCGCCAGCGGATCGTATGCGTCCGCGTAGCTCACGAGGTCCCGGGTCTCGGCCGGAGTCGCTCCTTCTTTCCGCGCGATTGCCGGCTGGTTCGCGACGGCCACGTTCGTCAGCTCGATGAACTCGGGTGAGACCGACGCGGCTATGCTCAGGCGCCGGGTCTCGTCCGCGGACTCCGGCATGACGAAGTGCGGGATCAGCTCGCGCCAGTGGCGGAGCTCCTGCACGCGTTCCTGCGCCGCTTCAGAATGGGAAATGGGGGGTCCTGTCACTTCTACGATGCTCATAAAAATCTCCTATCTTCTCTCGAATGCTTGCGAATGGTCAGAGCAGGCAGCCGGGAAAGAGAGGAGGAGCGCGGCCCATAACGCTGGGATTGGGAACTGTCAGGGCCGCCGGGCGGGGAGTGCGCCGGCGTCTGTGGAGCAAGGGGGCGATGCGATCCCGCACGCGGTGCTGACGGCAGAGCAGGAACGCGCGGATGGGCACCGGC